>Ga0209060_10000292_pt1 | contig 107181 bp, 99 predicted proteins | sample Coa_R1_8_FD_187155 | JGI IMG/M metagenome (GOLD analysis project Ga0209060, IMG submission 187155) | Surface soil microbial communities from Centralia Pennsylvania, which are recovering from an underground coalmine fire - Coalmine... | ecosystem: Environmental > Terrestrial > Soil >... | reverse complement strand
AGGGTGTAGAAGTTCAGCCGGAGTCGACGGCGCTGGCCACTGCCTGGCTGAGGCCGTTGGTGTTGATGAAGGCGTGGCCACCGGTCTGCTCGGCCATTTGAAGCATGGTGCTGTGCTCGGCGTTGGTCTGCTGGAAGAACTTGGTCTCGTCTTTGGCGAAGGCCGTAGGGTTGCGGGCGTATTTGCTGCCTGAGTTGGTGGCGCTGTAGCTGGGCGAGGACATGAGGCCGCGGGCATCGACAGGATAAACAGCGACCTGGCTGGCTGAGAGAAGGTTTGTGGTCTCGCGGAATTCATCCTCGGAGTCGGCGACGACGGCGAAGGGGTTCTGCAGGTCGCCGTCGGGAAGGATGCTGATAGGGAAGGAGCCGGAGAACCAGATGAGGTTTTTACGGCCGGGAATTCCGCTGAGATAGCGGGCGAGCTGGTTCATGGCGTCGAGGGTATAGCGGGCGCGAAGCTGCAATTGGAAGGACTGTTGTTCGGCCTCGAACTGCTGGAGATTTGCGACGACCTGGGCTGCGCTGGGGTCATTGCCCATGCTGTCGCTCATCATGTCAGACATGGACTCGGGGCCAGTGCCGCCGCCGACAGGGTCGTCGAGCAGGGGCGATGACTTGAGGTCCTTCTGGTTAAGGACGGTCTTCAGGATCTCTGGATCGGAGGTGAAACCCTGCAGGAGATAGAGGCGCGAGGTGAGGCCGAAGATGGCGGTGCGGGCGCCGGGCTGGGCTGACTTAAGGTACTTCTTCAACTGGTCGCGGACGAAGGACTGGTCCTTCATCGGTGTGTTGAGCGTATCGAGCAGGAGGACGTTGACGGCGCTGCTTGCGGGCGCGGGTGTGTAGTTGGTGAAGATGCCCGGGGGCATCTTGGGCATGGGAGGTAGCTTCGCTGCGTCGGCGGCGGAGAGGGCCGTGTGCTCTTCGAAGTTCCTGATGGGCTGGGAGACGTTGTTTTCCAGGACGGTGAAGTCGGAGGCTTTGAGATTGCGGACGGGTTGGTTCTTGGCGTCGGTGACGACGACGTCCACAATGACGATCTGCGTGCCTGCCTTAATGGTTGGGACAGGCTGGCTGGGCGCTGGTTGTTGAGCGGGAGTCTGTGCGAGGGCGAGGGAAGTGAGGGCAGGAAAAAAAATCAGAGAAAGCAAACGCTGCATGGGGTCTCCGGCGGTCAACCTTGTCCACACAGTATGCACTATGCGGTTGCGATCTCCGCCGGAGATTTGCAGATTTATGCGGTCGTCAGTTCGCGCCTTGTTGTGGCTTCGGCGGCCATCTGAGCGATGGACTGCTCGTAAGGAGCGCGTAGGACTCCGTGCTCGGTGATGATAGCGGTGATGTATTTGGCGGGCGTGACGTCGAAGGCAGGGTTTTGAATGGCCGCGCCATTAGGGGTCATCTGCTTGCCGTTGGAGTGGGTGACTTCAGTGGCGGCACGCTGCTCGATGGGGATGCCATCGCCGTGGGGGGTGGCGGGGTCGATGGTCGAGAGAGGGGCGGCTACGTAGAAGGGGATGCCGTGCTCTTTGGCCAGGACGGCTACGGAGTAGGTGCCTATCTTGTTGGCAGTGTCGCCGTTGGCGGCAATGCGGTCGGCTCCGACGATGACGGCCTGGATGCGGCCTTGGCGCATGAGGGCGCCGGCCATGTTGTCGCAGAGGACGGTGGTGGGGATGTTGTCGTGGAGTAGCTCCCAGGCGGTGAGGCGCGCGCCCTGCAGGTAGGGGCGAGTCTCGTCGGCGAAGACGCCGATCTTGTGGCCGCGCTCGACAGCGGCGCGGATGACTCCGAGGGCGGTGCCGTAGCCACAGGTGGCGAGGGCTCCGGCGTTGCAGTGGGTGAGGACGGTGCCTTCCTGGGGTAGGAGTTCTGCTCCGTGGGCTCCCATGGCCTTGCAGGCGGCGATGTCTTCGTCGTACATCTGCTGGGCTTCGGTGATGAGGGCGGCCTTGATCTCGGGGATCGGAGTGTTGGCTGCGGCGAGGGCGTTGTAGCGGTCGCGCATGCGCTGGATGGCCCAGAAGAGGTTGACTGCTGTGGGACGGGTCGCGGCGAGAGTGTCAGAGATGGTGGCGACTTCGGCGTTGAGGCTGGCGATGTCGGTTGCGGTGCTCTGGCTTACGCCGAGGGCGACGCCCATCGCGGCGCTGACTCCGATGGCGGGTGCGCCGCGGACGATCATGTCGCGGATGACGGTGGCGACTTGGTTGTAGTCGGTTGCGAGGACGTAGGTCTCTTCGAGGGGAAGCTTGGTTTGGTCGAGGAAGTTAACGCCGTTGGGGAGCCATTCTAGGGTGGGAATCATGTCCCTTCTAGTTTATCGGAGGTGGGCTGAAGATGCTTGCCCGGCGTCAGATGCTCTGTTCGAGAGAGCTCTGTCGGTTGGAGCGGAGGTTCAGGATGTAGAAGCGGCGGCTGCACTCGTTGCAGCGGTGCGGCACGATGCGAGGGAACAGGAAGAGCAGAGCTTTCTCGATGGCGCGGCGGTGCGAGCGGCGGATTTGGTTCGAGGTGCAGGTTGGGCACCTCTTCTTGCGGTACATTTCGTATGCCTCCACTTGCTACGGTAGAGGCATTTCATGGCGTTGATCAGGGCGGGCTGAAGATTTTTGTGAAGCGTGTTCCAAAGTGGGATTAGGTGGAGACGCTCATGGAATACTTATTCTGAATAGCACTCTTACAAATTAGAAATTTGTAGTTACCCTCCAGCTCTCACGTCATAGGATCGTCTTATGAGTTACGACCTCATGGTCTTTGAACCAGAAGCTGCGCCGAAAGATCATCCTCGCTTCCTAGAATGGTATTTCCAGCAGACAAAGTGGCAAGAGGGGCATTCTTACGGGGATCCCGCGATTACCTCTACCCGTCTTCGTGATTGGTTGGCTGATATCCGTCAAACTTTTCCCTCCATAAATGTAGTCGACAGTGCAGAATTGCCCGAAGACGAGGCATCTGCTACGGACTACAGCATTGGCAAAGAGTTTATCTATGCCTGTTTTGCGTGGTCTAAGGAGGCGATTGCATATCAGACCGTTTTCGATTTGGCTAAAAAACACGGTTTAGGGCTTTTCAATGTCAGTTCTGGATGCGAGGAAGTATGGCTACCCCACCTCGGGAAGCTTACCCTTGCTCATCAAAAGGAGTCGTTGACGTTGCTCGATAAACTAAGACGGCGTTTTAGTCCATCATGATTTGTTGAGCCCAATATGTGCTGCGCGGACGTCGGTGGCGGTGAAGAGGGAGATGAAGGGGGCGTGGGGGGCGGCGGCTTCGATGTTGGCTCGGCCTCCTTGCTCACGGTCTACGAGGCAGAGGACGCCTATCACGTTCATGCCGGATTCGCGGGTGGCTTCGATGGCTGCGATGGTGGAGCCTCCGGTGGTGCAGACATCGTCGACGATGACTACGTGGGCTCCGAGTTTGTGGAAGCCTTCGAGGCGGCGACCGGTGCCGTGGGTCTTTTCGGCCTTGCGGACGAGGAAGCCGTGGATGGGATGGGTGGGGTAGTTGTCATCCCACGTGCCGATTCCCTGGAAGCCGGTACCCTCAAGTTTTTCCGGATACTCCATCATTTCCTGGAAGGCTGCTCTTAGTGCGGGACGCCAGGCGGAGGCGCTGGCAGTGTTCGAGACCAGCGGGTCGGCTCCCATGGTGAGTCCACCGACGGCCTCGGCCAGAGGGAAGTGCCGGCGGATGAGCTTGTAGAGGAGGAGGCCGGAGAGGCGGCCGCCTTCGGCGTGGAGGGTGGTGGTGCGGCAGTCGATGTAATAGTCGGACTTTTGGCCGCTAGCGAGGGTGAAGTCACCCAGGCGGAAGGAGAGGGTCGCGATGAGATTGAGGAGGGCTTGTTTCATGTCTGGGTGATTGTCGGTTGGCATGGCTTTGTCCGATTGTAGAGGATACTCCATCATGGGTACATTTTGGTTCAAAGTATTCATTGCAGATACTTTAGGTTCGGACTTAAGGGTGTCGTGATACGGAAAGTCTCTGGATTCGCGGGTTTGGTTTTTGTAAGGTACTCATTTTATTTTGCTTAGGGTTCCCTGTGTGCTGGCGCTTTAAATGAAACAGCCCCGGGGTTGATCCGGGGCTGTTTATTTTCACTCTATCTCTATTATAGCTGGTGGAGTGAGTTGTTCGGCCACGCGGATGTCATTTGTTGTCAGTGATTTATGAGGTTAGGGGGCTTGACAAGGAAATTGATGTTGCCCTGCCAGAGCTTTAGTGGCGCGCCCCGGCGGAGATGCGGTTTCTTTCCTTCAGTCCAATTCAGGGTCAGGCAAAAGCCACGGCAACAATTAGTCGTTGAGGACAGGCAGGGCGGTGGTTTTGGATTCGGTATCGAAGTGGGTGCGAATACTCTCGGCGGTGGCGGTGCTGACTACGGCGGTGAGGGCGTCGGGGCTGGCTTGTTTGATTCCGCGGATGCTTCCGAAGTGTTCGAGCAGGCGCTGGCGGGTACGGGGACCTACGCCGGGGATGGCGAGGAGTTCGGAGTCGCGGTCGCGCATCTCGCGGCGCTTGCGGTGGTAGGTGACGGCGAAGCGGTGGCTCTCGTCGCGGATTTTTTGGACGAGGTGCAGGACGGGGGAGCGGCGGTCCAGGACTACGGGTTCGTTCTCCTGTCCGTAGACGTAGATGATCTCCTCTTTTTTTGCGATGGATGCGAGCGGTTGGAGGGTGACGCCGATCTCTTCGAGCGCGGCGTAGGCGGCGTGGAGCTGGCCAAGGCCTCCGTCGATGAGGATGAGTGAGGGGAATGGCTTGTTGTCGTCGAGGAGGCGCTTGTAGCGGCGCTGGATGATCTCGCGCATGCTGGCAAAGTCGTCGACCCCGGTGACGGTTTTGACCTGGAATTTGCGGTAGTCGGATTTTTTCATCGCACCGTCTTCCCAGACGACCATGGAGGCTACGGTTTCGGCGCCCTGGATGTGGGAGATGTCGAAGCATTCGATGCGGCGCGGGAGCTCTTCGAGGGTAAGGGCGTCTTGCAATGCCTCCTGGATGGCCTTGATGCTGGGCTGGAGGACGCGGAAGCGCTGGTCGTAGGATTGCTTGGCGTTCTGGCAGACGAGGTCGACGAGGGAGCGCTTTTCGCCGCGCTGGGGGGCGAGGATTTCGACGCGGCGGCCAGTTCTTTCGGTGAGGAGTTCGGCGAGGATGACGCGGTCAGGAAACTCGACGGGGACGAGAACGGAGCGCGGGACGTAGCTTTGATCGAGATAGAGCTGTTTGAGGAGGGCAGAGAAGAATTCTGCCGGGTTGAAGGTGCCGCCCAGCTCCGAGACCGCGGTGTGTTGGACTATGTCGAGGGCTGCAGGTGCGTCTTCGTCGATCTCGGGAGCCGAGACTTTGGGGTTGGGTTCGAGGTTGGGGTTGGCTTCGTCAGGGTTTTCGTTGAGGGTTTCGGAGAGGAACTCGGGCAGGTCTTCCCAGAAGAAGTCGCGGCGGTCGACGATCTTTCCTCCGCGCATGTGGAAGAGGTTGACGGCGAGCATCTCGTTTTCGTAGTGGTAGCCGAAGACGTCGGCATCCTCGTTGTCGGTGGTGGCGATGCGCTGCTTGTCCTGCATCTGGTGGAGGGTGACGAGCTGGTCGCGGAGGCGGGCGGCTAGTTCGAACTGCTGGGTTTCGGCGGCCTCTTCCATTCTTGTGGTGAGAGATTGCTCGAGCTCGTTGGGCTTGCCTTCGAGGAAGAGTTGTACGTCGCGGACGGTTTGTCTGTAGGCTTCGGGCGTAGTGAGTCCTTCGACGCAGGGGCCCAGGCAACGCTTGATGTAGTACTGCAGGCACGCGCGGGGGTGGTAGCGCGAAAGATCGACCTTGCAGCTTGGGATGAGGAAGGTGCGGTGGATGAGGTCGACGAGGCGATAGGCCAGGTTGCCGGGAAAGTAGGGGCCGAAGTAAGCGCTGCCGTCTTTGCGGAGGCGGCGGGTGACGAAGACCTTGGGGTAACGGTCGCTGAGCGTGAGCTTGATGTAGGGGTAGGTCTTGTCGTCGCGGAGGAGGATGTTGAAGCGGGGCTTTTTCTGCTTGATGAGGTTGTTTTCGAGGGCGAGGGCTTCGTGCTCGTTGGCGACCGTGATGTACTCGACGTCGACGGCCTCGCGCATGAGGGAGCCGGTTTTTGCGTTGGCCTGGGAAGCATCAAGAAAGTAAGAGCGGAGGCGGGCGCGGAGATTCTTCGCCTTGCCGACGTAGATGACCTCGCCCTCGGCGTTCTTGTAGAGGTAACAGCCCGGCTGGGTGGGGATGGTTCGGATTTTCTGGTAGAGATCCATGCTGGAGAAAACGCCCGGGTCTTAGTTTAGCTGTTGCAGCTGCAGGAGATGGGCGGAAGGTTGTCTGAGTAGATTTGACTCATCTCCCTGTCAAAAGTTCGGGATCGGCTATGTGGCTGCTGACAGCGCGATTGGGAGTGCTCGATTTATGTCTATGTAAATAAGCAGCTTATCTTGGCCGCGGTTTTGGCAGCTCAATTGCTATATCTACGTATGTTGAAGATTGTTCTGAATGGTTGTTCTAAGGAGATGAACTCAATGAGCTCCAATATTCGATTCGATACTTGCACAAGTGCCGCAATAAAAACAGCGTTTGTGGCTAGTGCGCTCGCCCTCGTCTGCACTACGGGTTGCTCCAGCAAGAACTATGTTCGCTCCCAGACGGCTCCTATTGTGCAGCAGACAAATGAGCTGGATGCGAAGACGGCTACCGATCATCGCAACATCGTTGATACGGATGAGCGCGCTCAGAAGGGCATTGCAGGAGCCCAAGGTGCGGCGGAGACTGCGGACCAGCATGCTCTTGCTGCAGGACAGGCTGCGGATACGGCGAATGCTTCGGCAAAGGACGCTTATAACCGCGTGGATAGCCTGGCTGGCGTTGTTGCCAATCTGGATAATTACAAACCGATTTCGGATGTGAGTGTTAATTTCGCTTTCGATAAGTATGTGCTGACTGCTGAGACTCGCAGGCAGCTGGATGACTTTGCTGCGTCGCTTGTCAACGCCCGGAGCTACATTCTTGCAGTGACTGGCGGTACGGACTCTGTTGGAGACCGCGACTATAACTATCAACTCAGCCAGCGTCGCGCTGATGCTGTGGTCAATTATTTGTCGACGAAGTTCAACATCGCGCCGCGTAAGTTTTATCTGATCGGCATCGGTAAGGATCAGCAGGTTGCCAGCAACAGCACAGCTGAGGGCCGAGCGAAGAATCGCCGGGTTGAAATTCAGCTGATGACAAATATGAAGGATCAGCCGACTACCGCTTCTTCGGCTACGCCGCCGAACGGCCAAATGTAACTGTCACGGTTACGTAGATTCAGCTGCTGCGAGTTTCCGCACCACCAACCCGCACTACTATCCAATCCTAAGACGGCGCGTCCGGTTATGCTGCTGGACGCGCGGCCTCCCCTCTCCCAGGTCGGCAGGGCAGCATAGGTACGCCCTGCCAGCTTTCCCGGTCTGTTGTAAAAGAATGTGTTTGCTAAGTCTTCAGCTTACGGTAAACGAAGCCCATTAATGCCGAAGCCAGAATGACCCAGGCAAGCTGGTACCAGTAGAAGAATGGAAATCCCCATAGTGTGGGTGTGGCGCGCGCGTAGATTTGAGGGAAGCACAATCCCAGATAGGGTAGTGCAAGAAGGAGCGTCCATCGGCTTCGCTTGTATTTTGGCGGCGTCGTCATCGTGTTTGTGGATGATGCTACCACGGTAGATGCCATCGTTCGCGTGTTCGAGTAAAGTGGAGATATGGCGTCGCCAACGAGTGAAGAGGTCGCCCAGCATCTTCTTGAGGCCGTAGCGATTATGGCTCGTCTGCGCGCGCCGGACGGCTGTCCTTGGGACCGCGAGCAGACCTTCGATTCCATTAAACGACATACGCTGGAAGAGACCTATGAGGTCTTCGATGCCATTGAGCGGCGTGCGTGGCCCGATCTGAAGGATGAGCTTGGAGACCTTCTGCTTCAGGTGCTGTTTTATGCGCAGATGGCCTCGGAGGCGGGCTACTTCAATATTGCCGATGTCGCTGCCAATTTGAATGCCAAGCTTATTCGACGCCATCCGCATGTTTTTGCGGATGTAGATGCTGCCGATGCTGACGCTGTTCTGCGCAACTGGGAGCAGATCAAGCGCGAGGAGAAACAGGCGACGGCGGCTTCTGCGCGCTCTTTGCTGGACGATGTGCCACGCGCTATGCCTGCGATGCTGGAGGCTAATAAGTTGGGCTCACGCGCTGCGAAGATCGGCTTCGACTGGCCCAACGCTGATGGCCGTGCGGGTGAGTTGTTCGCCAAGTTGCAGGAAGAGATCGGTGAACTTCAAGCTGAATTGAACGAGCCTCAGACCGGCCAAACTCCCTCACTCGCTGTCGAAGAGGAGTTGGGGGATTTGCTTTTTACGGCGGTCAATCTTGCGCGTCATCTCAAGGTCGATCCCGAGGCAGCTCTCCGCGCTTCCAATGCAAAGTTTCGCGGCCGGTTTCGGGCGATGGAAGAGGCCGCCGGGGGAACGGATGCCTTGGCCTCGCATACGCCTACGCAACTCGAAGAAAGATGGAGCGAGGCGAAGGTGAGTGCCTCTGAGTCGCCAAAGTCATGAATATCATTCCGCACGACAATCTTCAGATTCACCAGTTGACGACCCTTGAACAGTTCGAGCGCTGCGTCGTGCTGCAGCTTGAGGTTTGGGGCTATAGCGACGGCGATCTTGTTCCCCGGCGCGTTTTTTTGCTTGCTCAGAAGATCGGGGGGCAGGTGATCGGGGCCTTTGACGGGGATACGATCGTCGGTTTCGCCATGGCTTTGCCTGGCTTCCGCAATCAGCGAGCCTATCTCCACTCGCACATGCTGGCGGTACTGCCGGAGTACCGTAACTTCGGCCTGGGCCGCCGTCTAAAGCTCGCCCAGCGCGACGATGCCATCGCCAGGGGCTTTGAGCTGATGGAGTGGACCTACGACCCGCTGGAGATCAAAAATGCCCACCTGAATATCGCTCGGCTGGGGGCGATTTCGCGCCGGTATCAGCCGGATTTTTATGGGCCTTCATCATCCCCATTGCAGGGTGGGCTTCCGACAGATAGGCTATACGCGGAATGGTGGCTGAACTCTCCCCGCGTCGTCAATCTGCTGCGCGGAGAGCCTCAGCCAATGGAAGTCATCGAACGCGTCACTGTCCCGCACGCCATCTACCAGTGGAAGCAGGACCCCCAGCAGCGAAGTCTGGCAGAGGCACTGCAGCGCAATAATCGCAATGCACTTCTGTCTGCATTTGACCGCGGGCTCGCCATCATTGGCTATGAGCGCGATGCCAGCGGCGACGGCAGCTTCCTGCTCGGGTACTGGAATGAAGGCACAGGCAAAGGATAAAGACCAGAGCAAAAAGCATCGACACCGCCCAACCAGGCAAACCACCAAATACTGGAACGACAGGACGTACCGACATGCTCACTATCGATGCCATTCACTTGCGCGAGATCAATATGCCTCTGGCTCATCCGTTCGAGACCAGCTTCGGCCTTACCACGGGCCGCCGCATCATGCTGGTCGAGATCGAAGCCGAGGGCCTGACTGCCTGGGGCGAGTGCGTCGCAGGCGAACACCCCTACTTCAGCGACGAGATGATCGATACAGCCTGGATCATTGCCGAGACGGAGCTTGCGCCACGGTTGCTCGAAGCGGATTTGGAGGGAGGCAATAGCTGCCCCACCTTGTTCAAGCAGGTTCGCGGCCACCGTATGGCCAAAGCGGCCTTCGAGAATGCGGTCTGGGACCTTGAGGCCCAGGTTGAGCGGGTCCCGCTGGCGAAGCTGCTCGGCGGTACACGTAAGGTCATCCCCTGCGGCGTCTCAATCGGCATTCAGCCTTCGCTCGAACAGTTGATGGACAAGATTGCTACGGAGCTCGATGCGGGTTACCAGCGCATCAAGCTGAAGTGTAAGCCTGGCTGGGACAACCGCATCTTTGAAGCGGTACGTAAGGTATGGCCCGACATTCTGCTCAGTTGCGACGCCAACTCCGTCTACCGTATGAAGGACCTCGACCACATCACCACTTGGGACGAGTTCGGACTACTGATGATCGAACAGCCTCTTTGGTATGACGATTTTTACTTCCACTCCATGTTGCAGAAGCGGATCGAGACCGCGATTTGTCTGGATGAAGCCATTCGTAACCGTCGCGATGCGCTCGCTGCTATCGACATGGAGTCCTGCCGCATTATCAACATTAAGGTGGGCCGCGTTGGGGGCTTCTGCGAGGCTGTTGCGGTTCACAATGCTGCTGCGGAGCGGGGTATTCCTGTGTGGTGTGGCGGCATGCTGGAGACCGGCATTGGGCGTGCTCACAATATCGCGCTGTCGTCGCTGCCTAACTTCTCGCTGCCCGGCGACGTCTCTGCCTCCAGCCGCTACTGGGAGCAGGACATCATCGAGCCAGCAGTGACTGTCAGCTCCAAGGGCGAGATTACCGTCCCCACTACTCCCGGGCGCGGATTTGAGGTGCAGAAGGACCGCATTGAGAGGCTGACCGTTCGACGTCAGTCGTTCCATGCAAAGGCCCGCGTGACTGTCTGAGCCGTGCGAGAGTTTATCGGCCGGGTAGAGGCGTGTTCAGCAATACATGGATCGCGTCCTGGTAGTTCATGGGGCTGACCGTCTGGAAGTCGCTTGCCTCTACGTCAGCATTCACGTTGACTGTCTTCAGCATCAACGCCCGCACCGCCAGATGCTCGGTGAAGTGCGTGAAGATCTGGCGGCCATTGCCAGCATCCGTTTGATCGAACGTCAGCTTCCCACCGGGATAAATGTGCGCGAGCATGCCCCAGCCGAAGTTGACTGGCCGGAAGACGGTTCCTTCCATGCGCACCAGCTGCCGGGTCTTGGCATCGACCCAGGCCCGTCCCTTGAGTCCGGACAGCGCTTCGGCGAAGGTCGTTGGCGGATGGAACTTCGGGTTCGGCTCGTAGTCGAGCACGATCTCAAGCGCGTCCTTGTTTTTGCCGGTCTGCGGCTGCCCCGGAACATAGGTGTAGATCATGGCGTCGGGCATCACTCGCATCAGCGATTCTGCGAGCTTCTTTTCGGTCGTATCATTTTTCACATGCTTGAGGTAGGCGTCGGGTGATTCCAGCATGTCGTTCAGGCGCTGGCGCTCTGCCTTGTCCTGTTCGTCTGTCAGCGGCTTGCCGTTGCGCATGATGAGCCGGGCGACGGTACCGTCCTTGCTCTCGATGACATCGCGGACCTGATCGCCCTTGCTGTCCACTACATGCATGCGATAGCGGATATAGGAATCCTTGTGGTGGATGGCTGCCGCCTCGTTCGTAACGACATCGACGACCCATGAGCGCGGCGGTATCGACAGGGGTTCGGCTGGAGCAATACCTTTCGGTCCAGAGGCCCATGCGGATGCCGCGACACTCTGAGCGACCGCAGCAGGGGTGAAGCCTGTATGCGACACGACGAGCGCGGTTAGAAGCAGCCAAAGCGGCAATGCTACAAGCTTCGAAGCCGGTCGAGCACGCGATGCGCACCTCAGAGTACTCTTCCTTGCATCCGCACGCCCTGTCGTCAAACTAATGCTCCTCGCCTAGACACACATGTTCCGTTTATCTTATGTAAGACGTATGGACCCCGTACGAAGTTTTCCCGTTTGCCTCACAGCATCGCCTTGGGTATAGTTCGGGCAAGGCGTATGAACAACAAAAAGTTCCGCCAGGAGAACAGAAGCTCATGAATCCAGCAGAGGGAGCCACCGCCATTGGCAAGTCGGTCACTATCCGGGGAGAACTTACCGGCAAGGAAGACCTTTACATGGACGGGGACATCGAAGGAACCATTACCCTGCCGGAGAGCCGGTTGACCATTGGGCCCAACGCACGCATTCTCGCTGATATCAGCGCTCGCGACGTGATTATCCTGGGGAAGGTCAACGGCAACGTGCATGCCACGGGTCGCGTTGAACTGCGACAGACGGCTGCCGTCAGTGGAGATATTTTCGCTGGCAGGCTGTCCATTGAGGAGAGCGCCACAGTCAAGGGCCGGGTAGAACTGCAGGGAGCGGAAGGGCAGTCTTCATCCCATGCTCCTGCGGATACGCAGCAGACTCTCGTCCTCGAGCCGAAGGCTTAGCGGGAAGGGAAGCGAGATATGCGCAATCTCTTCGGCGGCAGTGACAGTTCAGGCAGCACGCGTGGGGCCAATGCAGCCCGGGTACCTCGCCACTCTAGCGGATGGAAGGATTTGCTCAAGCACCTTCGATCGGAGGAGTCGCTACGCATTCTCGACATCGGCCCGACGTCCTCGACCAACATCAACTACATCACCAGCCTTGGCCACAGCATCTACATGGCGAATCTGGTGGAAGAGGCGTCGAAGCCTGAGTGGATGATCCCCGGAGAAGCCGGGGAAGCGCCGAAGTACGACGTCGAAGGGTTTCTCACGGCCAATCTCAATTTCTCGGGCCGCCACTTTGATGTTGTTATTCTTTGGGACACGGCGGACTATCTCCCGGAGCCTCTGCTGACCGCTGTCCTCTCACGGCTCCATGAGGTGATGGAGCCTGGTGGTCTGATGCTGGCCTTCTTCCATGCGACGACCGATCCGGGAACTTCCTTCTGTCGCTATCACCTTACGGATACTGAGTTCGTCGAGATGCAGAAGGCGGGGAACTACCCTCTGCTGCAGATCTACAGCAATCGAAAGATCGAAAATATGCTGAGCGCATTCAGTAACTATCGATTTTTCCTTGCGAAGGATAGTCTCCGCGAAGTAATTGTCACCCGATAGAGAGTATTAGCCGGGTGTAGGTCTCAGCTGATCAAAACGAAAAGCGCGAGTCCCGACAAATGGGCCTCGCGCTTTATGATTTACAAATCCTGGAAGAATCAGCCCTTCGCGTTCTGTTTCCGGCGTTCAGCCCAACGCTTCTTCATCGCATCGGCAATCCGCTTGCGTCCCTCGGGACTCAGCTTGCGCTTGCGCGGCGCGGCTGCAGCAGCAGCGTTCTTGCTTCCCTTTGGACGACCCGGACCGGTGCGTGCAACAGGCGCTGATGCTCCCGCCAGCAATGCGCGGGCCTGCTGCAACTTCGATATCTGTGCGTCAAGTTCAGCGATGATACGGCTAACTTCCACGTGTTACCTCCATTCAGAATCTGAGCTTAGATTTTTTCAGTTAATTAAACCGGAGAGAAATTATTAAAATGCTACATAGCAACGATACAGAACTGACCATGAACTGGCAAACGATATGTAAGTCGAATGCTAGTTATTTTGCTTGAAAGTAGCTTCGGAATCATCATGACTTAGATGAGCGCGTGCCCGAATTGCGTAGCCTGGTCCGGTATCGTCTAACTCTTCATAGTGCGAAGCGCCTAAGCCGCGACGGCTGTGGGTCTCCTGCATGCACTTCTCCAACCCTTTCAATGTTCCTTGCTTATCACGTGCAAATTCAGCAGCCATGCGGGTCAGAGCATAGGTGACGATGTCACTGTGGTGTAGGTCCTTCATCTCAGGTGCACGTCTTAGATTCAGCCATAGACGATGGACAAGCTGCACTTCATCAGGCAGGATTGCAGGAGCATGAGGTCCAATATGGAAGCTCAGCGCATCACCATCCGGTTTGATGACATAAAAAGTAAATTGACGTTTCGGCTCTGGTAACGCCTCCCAAGCCTGACCTACGTGATATGCCTGTTCTTCTGCCGTCAGCTTACTCGAAAGCCCGGACACTACCGCCGCAGCATCCAGTGAGTTAGCTGTCTGCACGAGCGCCGCGAAGATATCGCCGGCAGGAACTACCAGCAGGGAGATATGCTTTCCAAAACTTTCAGCGATCGAGACGGCCTTGGTAAACAACATCTGCTCGTGTTCACTGAATAACTGCTCGGAAGCATCGACATATTCCGGGCCACCCACGCCCATCATGCGGGCGGCTAGAACCACAATGTCCTGCGAGTCGGTATCAGTATGAGTCAGCGCCCACTTCAGCGCGAAGGGGGTGGCCGAATCGCGCATGGTAACGACGACCGCGCCGGGGCGAATTTCGAGCGCTTCACGGCCGACCGTGTCCTGATGCTCTAGTTGAAAGTGTTCCCGCATCTGACGGGTAGTCAGATCATGCCGCCGTTTATTATCACGCTCGGATAGCGAGAAGATAACAAAGAATGCCGCGGCAAAGATGACGCCACTTACTGTAGCTACCGATTTTGTGAATAGGTTGACAACAGCGGTAGTTAGCAGGACGAGGAAGACCGAAATAAGCCCAAGAGGAATCTCTGTCTTACCAATGCGGATATTGAGGGGAACCTTCCATCCGCGCTCGCCGTGGTACTTCCATCGCAGCACAAGCATGGCCAGCGAGTTGAAGGTGAAGCTCCAGATCACGCCGAACGCGTATGCTTCGCCGAGCATGATCACGTCGCCGCGCGTCACGATGATCGTGAACATCTGCAGTCCGGCGACGAGGTTTACGATGCGGTAGCTCGTCCCGTACTTTCGCTGTGGTCTGCGGAACCAGTCTGTCAGGACGCCGTCTTCAGCTACACGCATTAACACGCCGGTCGAGCCGACGATGGCCGTATTCACTGCACCGCCTAGAATCAGGAAGCCCACGATGACGACGAAGACGCGGAAGCCGATACGTAACGCCAGGGGGCCTACGACGTACATCGTGATCCCGGCGATGAGGTTGTCGCGATATAGCGGGACGCGCACCGAGTCAGGAATCAGCATCACGGCCAGCAGTGAGCCGATGCCGGTGAAGATGAAGCTATAGATCGCGATCACAATGGCCGCGCGCTTCAGGTTTTTGAGCTTCGGATGCTCGATCTCGCGATTCACCTGCGCCAGCGATTCTTCGCCGCTCATCGCCAGTACCGAGTGTCCAAATGCCATGATGATGCCGAAGAGTCCGAGGGTTCGGGCGAAGCTGGTGTGCTTCAGGAACCCTAGAGCGTCCTTGCTGAAGTGCAGGTTGTCAGGCGTCGGCAGCGGAGGCAGGTGTGCTCCCGTGCGGAACACGGAAAAGATGCTCCAACTTAGGAGAATCACAACCATTACGGTGGTGATCTTCATCACCTTCAGGGCCTTGTCGCTCGACTCTTCGATGCCCTTCGTGTTCTGCCACCAGAAATAGATGGTGATCATAGCGGCGATGGTCGCGGATGTTCCATCGACTGCAAGCTGCCGGGCGGTGCCATCGGCATGTGCGACGAGCATGTGCATCCAATGATGTGCCGCGCATAGCCGGAGCAACTCGTTCAGCAGCCCTACGATGTACTGCCCGGCAGACACGCCGGAGATCGGGCCGGTCAGGATGTAATCGAACATCAGCGCAGAGACGCTCAGTTTGGCGAACGTTCCACCCAGCGCTTCTTTCACAATGCGGTAGACCCCGCCGCGCGTGAACATGCTGCAGCTCTCGACGTAGACCGCGCGCACAGCGAAGCTGAACAGCATGACGCCAAGGATGAACCACGGCGCAGACTTACCTACCGCCTCTTCGGCGATTCCACCCGCATAAAAGGCCGAGGACCCGAGGTCATTGAGAACAATTGCCGCTGCTCGCCAGAAAGAAATAAAGGTGAGCATGACCGAGGAGGCCACGACCAGGCGGACCCGGTTCGATTGCGGCTTATGCGTAGTTTGTTTGGATGCCATTATGGTTTGCGTTCAGCATTGCACTCCATGTCTGACATCGAACCAACCGATGCCTTTACTGGAGTTGCTGATCCTTAGTTGAAGACCATTTCTCTGCCGAGTGATCTAGAGCATCAGACGGCTAATCTTCATCCTCCAGCAACTCCTTCAGATCTTCTATAAAACTAATTACGACCACGATGGCAGAACCCGCCATTCCGACGAAGAAGAGCGGCACGACTACCTTCGCGACTAGACGAACGACTAAATCCATACCAAATGAATTGTATCCCCGAAATAGGTTTCAATTGATAACCCGATGTTAGACTTCAAACGCGATGAGACTTATTCCCGCACGGCTTTGGGCCATGGCCGTACTGTCCGGCACCCTACAGGTTCTGCCCTTTCCTATTGCCGGCCCAACGCCGCTGTGGCGTACCGCTTTTTGCTGGATTGCGCTTCTCCCTCTTCTTTGGGCACTTCTTGCAAATAATAAACAGGGAAATCCACTTACCTTCCGCCAGGGTGCGGCGTTGGGTTACGTCTGCGGTTTCGTCTGGTACTTAGGTAATTGCTACTGGATCTATCAAACGATGTACCTATACGGCGGCCTGGACAGGTCTGTCGCCGCTGGAATTCTCATTCTTTTCTGCCTCTACCTTGGGCTATATCATGCGCTTTTTGGTTTCCTGATTGCCGCTTTCAGGCGGCGTTTCGGCAGACAGATTGCTCTCCTGCTTAGTCCGTTCGCGTGGGTTGCCGTCGAACTGGCGCGGGCCCACATCACGGGGCTTCCCTGGGACTTACTCGGCATTGCGCAGGTCGACAATCCACTGCTCATCCGGCTTGCACCCATCACTGGAGCCTACGGGCTCTCCTTCGTCATCGCCGCGGTCAACGCGCTCTGGCTCGTGCGAATCCGCATCCGGGAGCACCGTTACACCCGCGTTGCGCTCACCGCCGCAGGGGTCCTTATTATTGTTCTCTATGTATTGGGATTACGCCGAATCCGTAGTCCCCAGACCATCGCGACGGATGCCCATGCGACGCTGGTTCAGCAGAATCTCGAGGTCGGCGCGGCGAATACGGGGCCAGAACCCACGACGCAGCAGCTTCTGGAATCTTTCTCGTACCTCAGTCGATACCCCTCCAGCCATTTTCTCCTTGGAATCCCCGAACTACCCGGCACGCAATCCCTCTTTCTCTTCAAACGGCAGCCTGGAGGCGGAGCCGAGGCCACTACTTCGGCGCCGTCACCGACCGATCTGATCGTCTGGCCCGAATCTCCCGCGCCTTTTCAGGAGCACGATCCCGATTTCCGTGCAACCCTCTCGTCGCTTGCACGCGCTGCCAACGCTCCTATCATCGCCGGAAACATCGGCATCGACCGCACCACTGAGAACGAGCGCGGATACTTCCAGTTCAACTCCGCCTCCTTCGTTTCAGCGCAGGGCGAGTTCGTTGGCCGTTACGACAAGATGCATCTCGTCCCATTTGGCGAGTACGTCCCCTATAAGCACCTCTTCTTCTTCGCCAAGAGTCTCCTCGCCGAGGTTGGCCTCTTCGATCCCGGCCAGCAGCGTACCGTCTTCACCACCAATGGCCATACCTATGGAACTTTCATCTGCTACGAGTCCATCTTTGCCGATGAGGTGCGCCAGTTTACGAAGATGGGGGCCGAGGTGCTGGTCAATATCTCCAATGATGGATGGTATGGCGACACGAGCGCACCCTGGCAGCACCTTAATATGGTGCGGATGCGTGCTATCGAAAACCATCGCTGGATTTTGCGTGCCACGAACACGGGAGTGACGGCGTCAATCAGTCCTAACGGCCGCGTGATCGCTTCAGCGCCTCGCCACATCCGCACGAGCATTCGTGTCGGCTTTGCGTACGAGCACGACCTCACCTTTTACGCTGCGCACGGCGATCTCTTCGCCTATGCCTGCGCTTTGGCGACCGCTCTGGCGCTGGCCTTCAGCCTCCGTACCAAATTGCCGTAAACTAATCAATATGATTAGCGATCTTGAATACTCCTACTCCCCGGTCCGCGAAAAGGTTCGCGATCTGCGGGAGTATCTTTGACTCGGCCCGCCTCCGTCGTGAACTAGCCACCATAGAAGAGAAGACCTCCGACCCCGCCGTGTGGGCCGATCCTGCGCGTTCGCAGCCGTTGATGCGCGAGCGCAAGCGCATCGAAAACCTGCTGGCCGACGATACTGAACTGGCGCGCCGGTCTGACGACATCGAGGCGTACTTCGAACTGGCCAAAGAAGGCGAAGACACCGAGGCCGACCTCGCTCGCGAGATTCCTTCACTGGTCGATTTCGTCGAGAAGCTAGAGTCCAAGACAATGCTTTCAGAGGAGTCCGATCCGCTGAATGCCATTGTCGTCGTCCACCCCGGCGCGGGCGGCACCGAGAGCCAGGACTGGGCCGAGATGCTGATGCGCATGTACATCCGCTGGGGCGAACGCCAGAACTTCAAGGTCGAGATCAACGAAGTGCAGGACGGTGACGAGGCCGGCATTAAATCTGCCACCTTTACCATCTCGGGCGACTTCGCCTACGGTCTGCTCTCGGGGGAGACCGGCGTCCATCGTCTCGTGCGCATCTCTCCGTATGACTCCGCCAAGCGCCGCCACACCAGCTTCGCCAGTGTCTTCGTATCGCCCGAGATCGACGACACCATCGTCATCGACATCAAGCCCGAAGATCTGCGTATCGACACCTACCGTTCGGGAGGCAAGGGCGGACAGCACGTCAACACTACCGACTCGGCCGTTCGCATCACGCACATTCCTACAGGCCTTGTCGCGGGCTGCCAGAATGAGCGCTCTCAGCACAAAAACAAAGAGAAGGCGATGAAGCTTCTGCGCTCGCGCCTCTACGAGTACGAACTCGAGAAGAAGAAGGCCGCGAGCAAGAAGCTTGAGGACTCGAAGCTGGATATCAACTTCGGTTCGCAGATTCGCAACTACGTCCTGCAGCCTTATCGCATGGCGAAGGACCTCCGCACCCGCGTCGAAGTGGGTGACGTCGATCGCGTCCTCGATGGAGATCTCGAGCCCTTCATCCGCGGCTATCTCAAAGCGCGCCGCGAGGGAGGAATCCCTGCTGCGGTTGGTGCCGAAGACGATGTAGCCTAAGCAGTTCCCGATGACATCCTCACGCAGTTGGAGCTTTATGCTGCCCTAAAGCATCCAACTGCTGAGGAAACCTATGAGCGCAACCAAATCCCCATCCGTCAAGGCAGATGCATCTGCCGAACTGCGTAAACAGCTCGTTGCCCTGCTTCGCGGAGGCGAGGCCCACGTCACGTTTGAGGACGCGATTAAAGATTTTCCGATCGAGCACCGCGGCACTGTGCCACCCAATCTGCCTTATTCGGCGTGGCAGTTGCTTGAGCATCTCCGTATCGCCCAGCGCGACATCCTGAACTTCAGCGCCCCACCGACGGGCGGCTATCATCCGCTCAAGTGGCCTGAGGCGTACTGGCCGGAGTCTCCCGAGCCACCCTCCGCACAAGCCTGGGACGCGACGATCGCCGCTATCCGTAAGGACCTCGAACACTTCGAGGCGCTCATCAGCAAACCCGAAGCCGATCTCTTCAAGCCCTTTCGCTGGGGTGACGGGCAAAATCTTCTGCGCGAAGCCCTGCTGGTCGCCGATCACGCCGCCTATCACCTCGGAGAACTCGTCATTTTGCGCCGCCTTCTCGGGATATGGCACAAGTAAACTGGTTCGGAAGAAATCAAAGAGAAAAAGGACAGCGATGAACGAACCTGAGATCGTCCGCGAAATGCTCGGCAACCCGGCTGCACACCCACGCACTATCGCCGTCATTGGCCTGTCCGACAATCCGGACAAGCCCAGCAACTATGTCCCGACCTACATGCAGCAGCACGGCTATCGCATTCTGCCGATCAATCCATTGGTCGAATCTGTTCTCGGCGAAAAGTCGTACGCCACCCTCAGTGATCTACCCATCAAACCCGACATCGTGAACGTCTTCCGCCTGCCGAAGTTCATTCCTGCCATCGTCGATCAGATGCTGGAGCTTGGCCTCAAAAATCTCTGGGTCCAGCAGGGAATCATTCACCCTGAAGCGGCTGCTCGCGCCGAAGCCGGTGGAATTCACGTCGTTATGGATCGCTGCATCATGGTCGAACATCGCCGCGCCGGACTCTCGCAGTTCGAACTCGCTTAAACCGTTCACTGACGTCCAACACTCAGCCTACAATTAAGGTTCATGAACATTCGCCACCGCCTCGCCATCTTCGTGCTCCTCTTTTGCGCCCTCTTTGCAGTTGGCACTGCCGCAAACGCGCAGATCCAGGTTGTCGGCGACGGCGGCCCCGGCCCCGTCAAGGCCCAGCACCTCACCGCCGAACTCGTCTCGCTTGCCCCTTCCATCGCACCGGGCGGAACTCTTCAGGTTGGCCTCGTCCTCACGCTTGAGGAGCACTGGCACGTCTACTGGGTCAACGCCGGCGACTCCGGAGATCCACCAAAAATCACCTGGACGCTGCCTCCAGGCATCACGGCCGGGCCGATGCAGTTTCCCATCCCCAGCCGACTTCCGCTCGGGCCGCTGATGGACTTCGGCTACGAAGATTCGGTTGCCTTTCCCGTTCTGCTCACCGCAGCAAAAGACATCAAGCCCGGCCCCATCCATCTCGACGCCAAGGTTAACTGGCTCGTCTGTCGCGAAGTCTGCATTCCCGGCAAGGCTCACCTCGGCCTCAGCCTCACCGTCGATCCTGCAGCAACCACACCCACACAGCCTGTAGGCGCGCTTGGCGAGGCACTCACTCTTCTGCCCCGGCCGCTGCCGTCTGATGCGAAACTCACCATCATTGGCGGCAAATCGGAGTTCGTCCTCGACCTCATCACCGGCGAGCGCGTGACCGATGCTGAGTTCTACCCCTTCGATCAGGAGCAGATCGCCAACGCCGCCGACCAGACCATCGAGCCGCTCCCCAACGGCGTCCGTCTCCGTGTCCCGCGCGCTCCTGAGCTCACGAAGCTCCCCGCGCAGCTTCACGGTCTAATCAAGCTCTCCGATAAGGTGGCCTACGAGATCACCGCGCCCGTCACTCCCGGCGAGATCCCCGCTGCCGCACGCAGCAAGACGCCTGCAGGCGCCGAGAGTGGGATCACTACACTGACTGCCATCGGTCTCGCGTTCCTGGGCGGCATCATTCTCAACCTGATGCCCTGCGTCTTCCCCGTGCTCTTCCTCAAGGGCCTTGCGCTCGTGCAGTCTTCGAACGAGGAGCGCAGCCGTCTCCGCAGCCATGGCCTCGTCTACACCCTCGGCATCCTCGTCTCGTTCTGGATCATTGTTGCCGTCCTGCTGGCTCTGCGCGCCGGGGGAAGTCAGGCTGGATGGGGCTTCCAACTCCAATCGCCAGTCTTTCTCGTTATTCTCGCCTCGGGCCTCTTCTTCTTCGCTCTTTCGCTTGCAGGACAATTTGATATCGGCCTCTCGCTCACCAGCGTCGGCGGCGAACTTGCTCAAAAGCAGGGCTACACCGGCAGCTTCTTCACCGGAGTTCTCGCCACCATCGTGGCTACTCCCTGCACTGCACCGCTGATGGGAGCGGCCATTGGCTTTGCCCTTGCCGAGCCCGCGTGGATCACTGTTGCGGTCTTCACTGCACTCGCTCTTGGACTCGCCACACCTTATCTACTATTGAGCTTCCAGCCCGCATGGACGAAGCTTCTCCCACGTCCCGGCGCATGGATGGAGATCTTCAAGCAGATCACCGCCGTTATCTTCTTCGCTACCGTCATCTGGTTGGCCTGGGTCTACGGACACCTGTTTTCCGCAACCGGTCAAGGCATCGACCACCTCGCCAAACTGCTGCTTTGCTTTCTGATGATCGCAATCGCCGGATGGGCTTTGGGCAGATGGCCTGCGCGCTGGTCTAGCACAATCGCTGCCGTCCTTATTGCTGCCATTGCGCTGGCCATTCCGCTCTACCAGCCCAAGGACACCACCCTCACCTGGCAGCCGTACTCACAGCAGGCACTCGATCAGGCACGCGCCGCAGGCCATCCCGTCTTCATCGACTTCACCGCCGCCTGGTGCCTCAGCTGTCAGGTCAACGAGCGCCTCGTTCTCCGGTCCGCCGAGGTGCAGCGCCAATTCGCCGAGCACAACATCACCCTGCTCAAGGCCGACTGGACCCAGTACGATCCCGAGATCACCAAGCGACTCGCCTCGGTAGGCCGCAGCGGAGTCCCCACCTACGTGATCTATCCGGCCAGCGCTACAGGCAACGCCGACGTCCTCCCTGAACTCCTCACCAAGGACATCGTTCTCACCGCTCTTCAACGGGTTACGAAGCAATGAGCGCCCAGACAGATGAGCAGCAGATTCGCGCCCTCATTGACACCTGGGCCGAGGCTACCCGTGACGGCGATCTCACGGCCCTCCTTCATTTAGTGACCGAAGACGTCGTCTTTCTGACGGCCGGCAATATACCGATGCGCCGCCAGGATTTCGCCATTGGCTTCAAATCCATGATCGAGGCTGTCAACATCGAAGCGCGCTCTAACATACAGGAGATCAGCATTAACGGCGATGTTGCCGTCTGCTGGAACCTGCTTGAAGTCAAAATTACGCCACTTGCTGGAGGCGCTACCGTCAAGCGCGCCGGGAACACGCTCACCGTTCTTCGCCGCGGAGACGATGGCCGGTGGCGCATCTGGCGCGACGCCAACATGCTCGCTCCCGCCTAGCATTGCCGGGCGGCTATTGCACACCGTCCTGTTCCAGTCGCAAAATATCGAAGCAGCAGATGTGGAGGTGACTGCATGGCCTGCCGCAATCTTCTCTCCCTCGTCCTGACACTGTGTGTCCTTCCCGCATTCTCCCTGTCGCCCGGAACTCAGGCCCCCGACTTCAAGGGCACCGACTCCAACGGCGTCACCCACACACTCTCCCAGTATCGCGGCAAGTACGTTGTGCTCGAGTGGGCCAACAAGGGCTGCCCCTATGAGCAGAAGCACTACCTCAGCGGCAACATGGAGGCGTTGCAGAAGGAGTGGACCGACAAAGGTGTCGTCTGGCTCTCCATCCTATCCTCTGCGCCCGGTGAGCAGGGCAACGTAACCCCTGCCGAAGAGAACCAGTACCTCAAGACCATGCACGCCGCACCAACCGCAGCAATCCTCGACCCGACGGGAACCATCGGCCATCTCTATCAGGCCAAGACAACGCCGCACATCTTCGTGATTGATCCCACGGGCAAGCTCATCTATCAGGGTGCCATCGACGACAGGCCAACGACGGATCTGGCAGATGTCCAGCACGCGCACAACTACCTGAACGAAGCGCTCAACGCCGCCATGGCCGGTAAACCGGTCCCAATGGCCAGCACGCGCCCCTATGGCTGCTCGGTGAAGTATAAGGACTAGATAACGCCTTACTCCCGCTTGGCAGCCTTCTTGTCAGTCTTGATTCGCGCAATCTCATCCATCCGTTGAGCCAGCAGCTTTTCGCGCCCCTCGCCCGTCGGCTGGTAATATCGCCGTCCCGCCAGCGATGGCGGCAGACACTCCATATCCGCCACGCGCCCTTCGACATCATGCGCGTACTGGTAATCCCTGCCGTAGTCGAGCTCCTTCATCAGTTTCGTCGGAGCGTTGCGCAGATGCAGCGGCACTGGCTCTGCAGCAGTAGCTTCAATGTCTGCCTTCACCGCACCATAGGCTGTGTACACCGCGTTCGACTTCGGAGCCAGCGCGAGATAAACCACCGCTTGCGCCAACGCCAGTTCGCCCTCGGGATGCCCGAGAAAGTGCATCGCATCCTTCGCCGACAGGCAAAGATTCAGCGCCTCAGGAGCCGCCAGCCCTATATCCTCGACGGCCATTCGCACCACACGCCGCGCGACATACATCGGGTCTTCGCCAGCTTCGAGCATCCGCCCAAGCCAGTACAACGCGGCATCGGGATCGCTGTTCCGCACACTCTTGTGCAGCGCCGAGATAATGTCATAGTGCTGCTCGCCCTTCTTGTCGTACAGCAGCACCCGCCGCTGCAACGCCTCAGCGGCAATCGCCTTCGTGATGACGCGCTCGCCGCGCCCCTGAGCGATCTTCGCAGCTACTTCAAGCGCATTCAAAGCATTCCGCGCATCACCACTGGAGTACGACGCAATCGTCGCCAGCGCATCTTCATCGGTCTCAACTCCCGAAGCTCCCAAGCCACGCTCTGCATCCGTAAGCGCGCGCTGCAACAGAGAGACAATCTGCTCTTCAGTCAACGCAACCAGCGTGTAAACCCTGCACCGCGACAAAAGCGCCGCAATAATCTCGAACGAAGGATTCTCCGTCGTAGCTCCGATCAGCCGGATCGTTCCGCGTTCGACATACGGCAGAAACGCATCCTGCTGAGCCTTGTTGAACCGATGAATCTCATCCACGAACAGGATGGTGCGCGACCCAAACCCCGCAGCCTTCTCAGCCTCCACCATCACCTGCTTGATCTCTTTGATCCCACTGAGCACCGCCGAAAACTCAATGAAGCTGGCCTGTGTCATCCGCGCAATAATCTGCGCCAGCGTCGTTTTACCCGTCCCCGGAGGCCCCCAAAAGATCATTGACGTCGCATCATCGCTCTCAATCGCCAGCCGCAGCGGCTTGCCCGGCCCCAGCAGATGCTCCTGCCCCACGTACTCGTCCAGCGTGTGAGGCCGCATCCTCTCGGCCAGCGGAGCCTGACGTGCGCGTCCACTGGCAGCAGCAATCGGACTGGTGTCGAACAGGCTCATCGCGCCGCTCCAGCCGCTGCCCGCTGCCGCGAAGCCTCATACAACAGCAACGACCCCGCCACCGCCGCGTTCAGACTCTCCACCGGACCCGGGCAGGGAATCGTCACCCGCTCATCGGCCATCCCCATCCACTCCGCGCCCAGCCCCGCGCCTTCATTCCCAATCATCAGAGCACAAGACCCGGCAAAGTCCGTATCCTGCGCCGCCGTCGCGTCCGAGCCTCCAACCGCTGCCAGCAAACGCACGCCCCACTCCTTCAACCCCGCAACATCAACCTCCGTCGCCGCAACCACCGGCATGCGAAACACACTCCCAACACTTGCCCGCAGCGCCTTCTGATTCCACGCGCTCACGGTTCCCGGCGTCGTCAGCACACCTGTAGCACCAAAGGCCTCCGCCGAACGAATCAGCGTCCCCAGATTCCCCGGATCCTGCAATCCCGCCGCAATTAAGATCAACGGTGTCCCCTTCATCACATCTTCAATTCGATGCATCGGAGGCACAATCAGCGCGGCCACTCCCTGCGGAGACCGCGTCTCCACCGCGCTCCCGAAGACCTCCTCGGTCAGGCGCAGCACCTCCACCGCACGCGGCACCATCCGCGGAACCTCCCGGCGCTCGCTCACAAACACGGTCTCCAAAACCATCCCGCTCAACAAAGCCTCTTCCAGCAGATGGTCACCTTCAATCGCCACCATGCCACCACTCAGCCGAGCCTGCCCGGCAAACGCCGCCCGCAGCTGCTTCACCCGCGCATTCGCCCTGCTCGAAACCAATATTTCTGAAGTAGCCATCTCTCAGAATCTTACGCCGCACAAAACGGCACCGCGAAGGCTAAGAAAGCTGCGTCGACATCTCATGCTCGATGAGCGCCGGATCATTCGGATAAGGCTCCGTACGGCCCGTCATCGAAAACCCGATGCGCCTGTAGAACTCCATCGCATCCTGATTGCAGCTGGTTACCATCAGCAGCAGAGTCTTCATCCCACGATCTGCCGCCCACGACTGAACCGCATCGACCAGCAACCGGCCAACGCCCAGCCGCCGATACTCCGGTGCAACCCACATAGAAACCAAATTTGCCTTGAGCGGATCATCCTCGTGCATAAAACAGCCCACAATGCCGCAATATTGGCCGCCGTCGAACGCCAGATAACCCACCGCCCGCTCACCGTCCAGATTCGCAGCGCGCTTGCTCCACTCTTCCTCCGTAAACTGCGACTCCCTGAGGTATGTGCTGCCAAACGCGCTCGGCGTGTCGAGCAGCGCCCGCAGCCGCACTGCCTTATAGTGCGAAGTCATCTCCGGTGTAATGCGATGCAGAACCGTCATACGCCCTTCCGCTGCTCGAATGAGATCGACTATACCCGACCACAGTCCCCGCCATTGAGCCACCGGCTCCACTATGCTATGTTGCGAGATGGCCGCATACCCGGCACAGGAGCCCATGAATTGACGGCCGAGACCCTCCGCATCCATCCCGACGAGCCCGAACCTGAACGCATCGACCAGGTCGTCGCCAGTCTGCACAGTGGCAAGGTCGTAGCCCTACCCACCGACACCTTCTACGGACTCGCCGTCGACCCCGTCAATCTTCAGGCCGTCGATCGCATCTACGAGATCAAGTCCCGCGCCCGCCACAAGCCGCTCTCCCTACTCATCGCCGAGATGGCCCAGGCCTACGAACTCGTCCGTCAGGTCGACTCCGCCTTCGACCGCCTCGCGGAAAAGTTCTGGCCCGGCCCGCTGACCATCGTCGTCAAGGCTGGCTCCAAGCTGCCCCTACGCGTCACCGCCAACACCGGCAACGTCGCCCTGCGCGTCCCCGAAGCAGCCATCCCCCGCGCTGTAGTCTCCCGGCTCGGCCTGCCCATCACAGCAACGTCGGCTAATCTTTCAGGGTTCCCTGAGTGCACCTACGCCAACGGCGTCCGCGACCAGCTCGGTAACAAGATTCCCCTGATCGTCGACGGCGGCCCCACCGCCCGCTCCACCGCGACCACCATCGTTGACCTCTCAGGCGGCGGGAACTCCTGGATGATCCTGCGCGAAGGCGCCATTCCAACCCACGAAATCGCCTTAACCCTCCAGCACTAGCCGTCCGAAATCCCCGATAGCGTACACTCAATCTTCGCCTGAACGAATGATCGCTTCTGCCTCCAACCTGCGCCGCAACCAACCCTCCACAGCGGGCACCCTCCTGCGCTGGCTCCTCGGCCTTTTCCTGCTGGGGACCCTCGCCTGGTTCATCTACGTCTACCGGCAGATTGACGACGTAGCCAACCGCGACGAGGCCCAGCAGGCCGACGCCATCGCCGTCTTCGGAGCGGCAGAATATTCCGGCCGCCCCTCACCGACCCTGCACTTCCGCCTCGACCACGCCGTCGACCTCTATCGGAAGCAGATCGCCCCGCTCATCATCACCCTCGGCGGCGGCAGCGATAAAGACTCCGGCAATACCGAGGGCGGTGTCGGGCGTGACTTCCTTCTGGCCAACGGAATCCCCTTCGGAAACATCATCGTAGAGACCCGCTCCCTCAATACCGAGCAGCAGGTCCATCGCCTCGCCGCCATCGCCCACGAAAATAATCTGCGCCATATAGTCGTCGTCTCCGACGGCACCCATCTCTTCCGCATCCGCGAGATCAGCCGCGACGCCGGACTCGACGTTTACACTTCCCCCCGCGCCACCATAGGCCACATCAGCAACTACGACCTCTTCAGTCGGCACCTCCACGAGATCCTCAGCTACACCTTCTGGCGGCTGGGCATCAACGTCAGCTGGCTTCGGTCGCTAGCTTGAGGCAGGGAAGACCTCTAGCCCACGGCGATCATCAGCCACAGCGCCACCGCAGCCGCAAACAGGGTCGAAGCGAAGTTCACTAAGTCGTTCCCCAGCCATCCGCGCCGCTCCACCGTAGCCCCCAGCAGGCTGTCGAAGAACAAACCCACCACCCCGGCCACCATGGCAATCATCGCGTCTCGCAACGGCAAACGAACCGCCCACATCCCGGCAAGCCCCACAGCCGCCCCCGCAGCCACTCCCGCCACCGACCCCAGCACGCTCACCGCACCATCTGTTCCCGGCTCGACTCGCTGCATCGTCGTCAGCATCACAGGGCGCCCACCAAATGCCTGCCCGATCTCCGACGAGACCGTGTCCGCGGTCGCCTCCACAAGCGCCGCCAACGCCACCGTCCCGACCAAACGCAACGGGGCATCATAGTCAGGAATCATTTCCCGGATGCACTCGATCAGCGCGGCGGCGCCAATCCACGACGAAGCCAGCCCCGCCACGCCCAGGTTCGCAATCACCTGCGACGCACTCCGTCCCCGGCGGCCTTCGGCCAACCCCGCTGCAACTTTGCGCTTCTTTCCCAGCCGAGTCGCGAGGAACGTCAGCACAAACAGCAGCACCAGCGGCGTCAATCCACTTCGTAGCGGCGAGTCCTCAAACCGCCCCATCCAGAAGACCAAAAGCAGGCAAACCATGCCCCCGCAGGCCGCGCCCGCCGGAGTGGCAGCCCGCAAACCCCACGCCACCACCGCGAATCCCAGGCTGATTCCCACCACCCCCCACACAAATCCCGGAAACCGCTCCGCCAAAGCATAGGCAAACAAAGCCGTCTGGAAGCACAACGCCGCCAGCAACATCCCCACCACCCAGGCCAGCACCTTGGACTGCCGCCGGTCCCGTGCCACCGGGATCGTCTTCCTCCAGATTCCCATTTCCTCACCCATGGCCTACCTCATCGCCCGTAGTGATTTACAATCAAACCTTGAGCATAGCCAACACCAGTACCACGCGGGAGCAGTTTTGCATCTAGCAAGAATCGAAGCAGCAGGAACCACCCAGCCCCGGTCCAACCGGCGCGTCACTCGGTCTCGATCCTTGACCGTATCCATGTTCGCCCTCGCAGTTGCTGGCTTGGCCTCCATCACGGGTTGCGGCAACACCTACCGCCCTGTTGTTACTGCCATCAATCCTGTTGGTCCCGCGGCCCAACCGCAGAAGTTCGCCATTGTCGTCTCCACGACAGGCACTACGTCTCCCGGGCTGGCCACCATCGTCGACTTCGCCGGAGATACGGTCCTCATCACCGCGAGCATCGGCGTGTCCCCGTACTATTTCGCTACCAATGCAGCGGGTAACACAGGGTACACCCTGAACGGCGACGGATCGATCACCAGCTTCGATATCTCCACTTCGCTCCTCAGCAGCCAGGTTCTGCAAACCACGCTGATTGCCGGAGCCAACCCCGTCAGCATATTCCCTCAGTCGACCAACAGCTACATCCCCGAGCCGGGCCGTAACGCGGTCGCCGTACTTCTGGGAACGCCTCCGGCGCTCAAGCAGGAGCTTCCAATCGCCGCTGGATTTTCGCCGGTCTACGTAGTCGGTAACTCCACCGGAAGCCGCGCCTATTCCATCAATCAGGCTGTTGGCGGCGGCAACGGTCAGGTCGCTGCCATCGAAACCACGAGCAACACCCTCTCCAGCACCATCCCTGTCGGCGCTACTCCTGTCTACGGCGTCATGACCGCCGACGGCAAGCGCGCCTTCATCATGAACCAGGGCGACAACACCGTGTCCGTCCTCAACGTCCAGACCAATGCTCTCGACGTCGTTCCGGCTGGAGCCACCAATCCCATCAAATTGATAGACCCGCAGACGGGGCTGCCCGGCACCGCGCCGCTCTGGGCCGACTTTGCACTCACGCGGAACGAGCTCGTCGTTGCCAACGCCGGTAGCGGCAACACCCCGGGAACCGTCAGCATCATCAACATCCCGCTCTGCAACGCCACCGCGTTGCCCACCAATCCCAACTGCGACCCGACCAACCCAGCCGACGCCACTGGCTTCGGTCAGGTTCTGGCGAACATTCCCGTCGGACTCAACCCTCGCATGGTCGCCGTTCTGTCGGATGCCACTCGCGCCTACGTGGTCAATCAGGGAGATAGCACAGTCTCGGTGGTCAACCTCACCACCAACACCGTCACCAAGACGATCCCCGTGCCCGCCACCATCCACCCGAACTTTATCGCCGTCATCGCGGGTACGCCGACCGGCAAGGTTTACGTCACCTCTCCCGAAAGCGAGACGATGACCGTCATCCGCACCGACACCGACGTCATCGACACCACCATCCCGCTCCAGGGCAAGGGTGTCATGGTCCGCACGCAACCCTAAAACGCAGCCATCAGCCTCCAGCTTTTAGCTTTTAGTTGAAAGCTGGAGGGCTAATTCCCCGCCATGATGATCGGCATCGTGGGCGTCTGCGACCCACCTTCATCTTCCACCGTCACCCCGAACGCCTTCGCCTCAATCCCCTTCGGCAGCGGAGGCAGAATCACGCTCGCATTCCCGCGTTCATCCGGATGGAATGTCCCCGCCGGAATCGGATCGCGCCCGTCAGCAGGAATCAGCCAAAGCTCATACGTCTTGTAAGGCTGCAGCGGCTCCATATTGCTGGCCAGGAAGATGAGAGTACCTTTCTCCGCCACATAAGTCGCTCGGCCCTGAGGTACCGGAGGAGTAGGCGTCGACGGAGCCTTGGTCAGCGTCACATGCTTCGCCGCAGGATCGGTCATCGCCTCCATCACCTGTTTTGCCGCCGCCGCATCGGCACTCACCTGATCCAGTCGTCCGGCCTGCGCGGTCATCCGGCTAAGCAACGCATCGCGCTCGTGGTAAAGATTCCCTGCCACCACGGCAACCGCCGCCGCCACAGCCCATCCCACCCACGGAAACACCTTCGCAGCCCAATTACGCTTCGGCTCTTCCTCCGCTAAATAAGCTCCACTGCCCAACCCAGTGCGATACGTCCCCTCACTCCGGCCCACAAACTCCAGCGGAGGAGTCGCCACCCGTTCCACCGGAACCGTCTTCTTCTCCCGAGCCACCTGCTTCATCAGTCGTTCCTTAGCCTGAGCCGGCGGCGAGTGCATATCCACGGTATGGGCATACACCGCGAAATCCCCCTGAACCTCGGCCAGTGCCTGTCCGCACTCAGCACACTGTGCAACATGGGCCGCAATCAGGGCATGCTCGTCCTTCGGGAGCAGCTGCATGGCAAACAGCGCCAGATCTTCCCGTTCGATATGTCTGGTCGCGCTCATGCCTGGAACGCCTTTCTCAACGTAGTCAGCGCGCTGCGTATTCTCGTCTTCACCGTCCCCAGTGGATCGCCCGTCATCTCCGCAATCTCCGAGTGGGTCAGTCCATCAAAAAAAGCCATCTCCAAAGTCTTCCTCTGCTCCACCGGCAGCTTGACGATGATTCCCCGAGCCCGCTCCATCATGTTGTTCCGCTCGGCCTCATTCGCCAGATTGAACGGCGCAGCCAGTGCCATATCTTCCACCTGATCCATCGGCTTCTTCCGCCTCAGCGCGTCAATTGACCGGTTCCGCGCGACCACCGCCAACCACCCGCCCAGGCTGCCCCGCGTCGCAACAAACCCATCTGGACTGCGCCATACCTGCATAAACACTTCCTGAAGTATGTCCTCTGCCGAAGCCGGATCTCGCAACACACGAAGGGCCACCGAGTACACCACCTTCGAGTACCGGTCGAACAGCGTAGCCATCGCCTGTTCATCCCCCCGCTTTACCAGCGCCAGCAGCGCCGCGTCATCCTGCGCGGACAGTGGCGGAGTATTCACGAGTCCCATATCTCTATACATAAAACGCACTCAAACTCAACGCTGGATTGCTCCCAACTCCAACTATTTACGGCACAACATCATCACCTAGCCACTCTAACCGAAATCAGCTTCATGTACCCTTACTAAAAGTGAAGCGACGCACTCTACTCCCTAAACCCTACTCCCTGCCTTTATGAAACTCCGCCTCGACAAACTCCTCGTAGACCAGGGCCACGCCGCCTCCCGCGAACGCGCCCAGGCCCTCATCCTCGCCGGCCGCGTCCTCGTCAACGAGCAGCGCGTCGACAAGCCCGGCTCCCCCGTCCCACCCGACGCCGTCATCCGCCTCCTGGGCTCCGACCTCAAATACGTCAGCCGCGGCGGCCTCAAACTCGAACACGCCCTCGCCCACTGGCACCTCGACCTCACCAACCTCGCCTGCGTCGACATCGGCGCCTCCACCGGCGGCTTCACCGACTGCATGCTCCAATCCGGAGCCGCCACCGTCCTCGCCGTCGACACCGGCTACGGCCAAATCGCCCAGAAGCTCCGCGACGACCCCCGCGTCACCCTGCGCGAACGCACCAACGCCCGCCTACTCACCCCGGGCGAACTCCTCACGCCAAACGCCCCCACCTTCCTAGCCATGGACGTCTCCTTCATCTCCGCGACCCTGGTCCTTCCCGCCGTTATTGCAGCCCTCAGCACGCCCGACAAGCCATGGCAGGGAACGGCCATCATCCTCATCAAGCCCCAATTCGAGGTAGGCCGCCAGAACATCGGCAAGGGAGGAATCGTCCGCGACCCCGAGGCCCGCAAAGACGCCATCCAGAAACTCCGAGACTGCGCCGCCGAACTAGGCGCAACCAACCTCGAAGTCATCGACTCCCCCATCACAGGCATGGAAGGCAACCACGAATACCTTCTCCGCGCCATCTTTGAAGCGTCCTGATTCATCTCGCACTGCCCGAGAGAAACCACCGCCCAACATTTCCCACGCGCTACACTAGACACTCCAGAGTGCAATCCCCGACTGCACTCTAGCCGGTCAAAACCCAAACCTGATTTGTGGAGATTCCATGCTTCGTCTTCGCGCTGCCGCTGTGTCGTTTTGCATCTTCACCGCAAGCTGTTTCGCACAGCAAAGCCCGTTGTCACCTCACTCGATGTACGAGCCGCCCGCCGCCAAAGCCGCAGCCTCCCTCGCAGCGAGCACAGAGAACGCGCCGGCAGACTTACTGACAACGGGTGAGAAGACGCAGTGGCGCCAGACCGGCCTCTACGACGAAGTCATTGCCATCATGCGAAAGATGGAGAAGCGCTCCCCCTACGTCAAAGTAGTGCAGTTCGGCACCACGGCCGAAGACCGTCCCATGTACGCGATGATCGTCTCCTCTGACAAGGCCTTCACGCCCGCCGCCGCCGCCAAAACCGACAAGGCCGTCATCCTGATTCAAAGCGGCATTCACTCCGGCGAGATCGAAGGCAAAGATACCGCGCTCATGCTCGTGCGCGACATGGTCATCACCAAAAAGCCGCATCAGGCCGCGTGGCTCGACAAAGCTATCTTCGTCGTCATCCCCGTCTTCAACATCGACGGACACGAATCGCGTAGCCCCTTCAACCGGCCCAACCAAAACGGCCCCGAGATCGCCGGAACCCGTCCCAACGCCGAACTCCTGAACCTCAACCGCGACTACGTCAAGGGAGCCACGCCCGAGATGCAGGCCTGGCTCAAGCTCTATCACTCCTGGATGCCCGACTTCATGTTCGACAACCACGTCACCGACGGAGCCGACTATCAGTACGACGTCACCTGGGACATGGCGCACCACGGCGACATCGGCGAACCAGCCCGCACTTGGGTCAACGATCGCTTCATCCCGCAGTTGAACAAGCGCATGGAAGCAAGCGGCCACCTCGTCTCGCCCTATGGCGCTCTAAGAAAAGGGCCCAGCGGCAACAGAGAGTTCTTCGTCGAAGTCTTCTCCCCGCGCTACTCCCACCTCTACACAGCCGCGCTGAATCGCCCATCTCTTCTCGTTGAAACCCACAGCCTGAAAGATCCCAAGACCCGCGCATGGTCGAACTACGACATCATGGTGCACTCCATCGACATCGTCACCGAAGACCCCCAGGCCCTGCGAAAAGCCGTCCGCGACGCCGATGCGAAGTACGCCGCCATGGCCGGAGACCGCAACGCGCCGCCCGTCTATCTCGCCGGCAAAACCAGCGACGCCGGCCACCCGCTCGTCTACCACTCCTTGAAGTCCGAGCCCTTCCAGTCAGAAATCACCGGAACCATGGTGACGCACTACACAGCGGAGAAAGAGGACCTCGAAACCGTAATCCACGACGGCATCGACACAACCGCCGAAGCGCAGGAACCGCTGGGCTTCTTGATTCCGCTCGCATGGAAGGAGATCGCCGACGAGCTGGCCCTGCACGGCGTCAAGATGGAGCGCACCACCAAACCGCTAGACCGCGAGTTCGACACCTGGCGCTTTACCGACGTCAAGTACGCGCAAGCCGCATTTGAAGGTGGCATCATGCCCGATTACACCCTGCATCCAGTCCGTGAGCGCATCCTCGTCCCCGCAGGATCCTACTGGGTGCCGCTAAACCAGCAACGCGCGCGTCTCATCATGGAGCTCCTCCATCCCGCCGCTCCCGACGCGCTTATCCGCTGGGGATTCGCCAGCTCCATCTTTCAGCCGATGGGCCGGATCGGCGCAGCCCAGTATTTAACGGTGCCAATCGCGAACAAAGTGGCCGAAGAAAAGCCCGAGCTAATGGCGGAATTTAAGAAGAAAGTCGAGAGCGACCCCAAGTTTGCCGCCGATGCGCAGGCAAGAGTCGACTGGTGGGTTGCGCGCTCAAACTATCAGCCCTCCGCGGCAAATCGCTACCCCGTACTGGCAGTCTGGAACAAAGACTGGTAGGTACAGGGACAACAACCTAAAGCTGGCGCGATGGTATATAAGTTTACGGAATGGATCGCCGAGACTTTCTTCGCGCCAGCGCCTTCGCCTCCGTAGGGCTGATGACCGGTGCCTCGTCAGCCCCAGCCGAAATCGAAATAACCCCTCAAGACACCGGCCCTGAAATAAGCCCCCACATCTACGGGCAATTCATCGAGCACTTAGGCGGCGTCATCTACGACGGCATCTGGGTAGGCCGCAACTCAAAAATCCCCAACATCGACGGCATTCGCAAGCAGTTCGTCGACGACCTGAAGCGCATCGCAGTTCCTAACTTTCGCTGGCCCGGCGGCTGTTTTGCGGACGGCTATCACTGGCGCGATGGAATCGGCGATCCATCCAGGCGGCCACGAACCTACAACTACTGGCAAGCCAGCATGCCGCAAGGATTGGACGACACCGAGCCCAACCATTTCGGCATTCACGAATTCATGAATCTCTGCCGGCTAAGCGGAGCCGAACCGTACCTCGCAGCAAACATGGGCTCGGGCTCTCCGCAGGAGTTCCACGACTGGGTATCCTACGCCAACGCTCCCGTCGGCACCGTCTCCCTTGCAAACGAACGAGCCATGAACGGCTCCAAAGAACCCTTCGGCGTGCGTTTCTGGGGAGTCGGGAATGAATCCTGGGGCTGCGGCGGAGACATGACGCCACAGGAATATGCCTCCCTGTACCGCCGCTTCGTGACACAATTCCCGGCATTTCCTCCCAAACCCTTCTTCATTGCAGTGGGCCCGCGTGGACATTCCAAAGACCTCGACCTCGGATGGACAAACGGTTTCTTTGAAGCCATGCAGGGACACAGAACACGCGTAGACGGCCTCTCCATCCACTACTACACCGACTTCAGAAACAGCCCGGAAAAGGTATCGACCTTCGACGCACGAGGCTGGTACGACGTCATTTCGCGAGGGCCTGCGCACAGAAACCGTCATCGAGCAGCACTGGGCCGCAATGGGCAAGTTCGATCCCGATCGCCACACCAAACTTATCGTGGACGAGTGGGGCGTCTGGTATCGCCCAGGAGAAGAGATCACCCCGGCGTACATACTCAGCCAGCCGCTGACGCTCCGCGACGCGCTGCACACAGCCGTCACATTCGATGTCTTCAATCGGCACGCAGACAAAATCGCAATGGCAAATGTGGCCCAGACGATCAACTGCATCCACTCTCTTTTCCTCGCGCAGGGCGATCGTTTCGCGCGCACCCCGGTCTATTACGTCTTCGAGATGTATCGCAACCACATGCAATCGAAGCTCGCCGCAATGAACATCCGCGCTGACGAATTGAAGGTCCCATCGCGAAGTGGCAGTGCAACCATTCCCGGACTGTCGGGCTCCGCATCCGTGAGAGAAAAAACGTTGACCGTGACGCTCACCAACCCATCGTTAGACTCACCCGTCGCCGCGCAAATTCGACTCACGAGCGGCAGCATCACCGAAGGGAAGGGAACTATTCTGACGCATACAGAAATGACCGCAGGCAACACATTGGACAGGCCGAATGAAATCAAGCTGTCCGCTCTCCCGGTCGTCGTTCGCAACAACAGAGTAGAAATTTCAATTCCACAACGCGCGATCGTGGCTCTGGAACTAAAGATCGCCTAGTAGTAACGAGTCAGCGAAGTCCACCGCAACAAAAATAACGGACGCTCCGTGAAGAGCGTCCGTCAACTGTCATGGCTCTGTGAGTTGTCTACCAGAGGTTGAGATCCGGAAGAACACTGGTCCCCTCAGCACGAACTGCATCGAGCTCCGACGGATCGATGTTGAGCGCTTTGAGGATAGTAGGCGCAACCTGGGCAGTCCCAACCTCAGCATAGATCGTCTGGGGTTGGCTTTCGGCGTTGACCACCAGCAGCATCACATTGGTGTCGTCATGGGCAAACCCGCCGTGCTCCTCCTGCTTCGCGGTGCTGCCGGAGTAAGTGACTCCAACATTCGGGGTCACGATAATGTCCGGAGTACGCGGGTCCACAGTTGGGTCGTTGTAGTTCACCGTGACCGTCGGGCCATAATAGATCTGTCCAAGCCCGATCGAGGCTGCGTTGTCTTCAAGAATCTTAACGCTGGCAAGCGTATCTGAGGAGCTCTTCAACCACAGCAACGAGACATCATCTTCCGTAGGCCCGATACCGGAACCGATGGTCGATTCAGAGTCTGGAATGAAGCCCGCATTCGAGAGCAGTGTCGCCGGCGAAGAGCCATTGATGAGATTAGAGACATAGCGGTTCGGATCAATCGGCGACTGCCCGTGCTTGGCCGTAATCACGATCAGTGTCGAATCATAGAGACCCTTGTCCTTGAGCTCGTCGACAAACCTGGCGATTGAAGCATCGACAAACTTGATGTCGCCCAGCAACGCCTCCGACGGAGTTGCAGCCGCATCGAGATAACCGCCCTTGGTGTTGTTGCTCTTCTCAATAAGCTTTTGACCGACGCTGACAGCCTGGAAATTCATACCGAAGATGGTCGGCACCCGGGTCTTCTTTTGACCAAGGTGGTCCTTGCCATCAATCTCATTCAGGATCGCGTTGACCTTCAGCGTGTCATAGCACTCGATGTTCAGGAAACTGTTGGTCCAGGCCGTCAGGTCCGAGCCGGGATCAGGAATCGTGCTGCACGAAAGGCCCGTAGGCGTCTGCACGGCAGGCAGAGCAATCACATTCGAATTGATCTCAGGCGCGTAGAAGTCGTCGAGGGCGCTGGGGCCGATGCCGCTCGCAACCGACGAGTAAGCCGGATGTTTATCAGACCACGCCGCGTATCCGCCATTCTTGTGGATCACGCTGAAGATACTGTTGGCCCGGACGAACTGCCAGGGGAAGACAGGATTGCAGCCATTCTTCGGGTCGCGCACCAGTCTCGTGGAATCGATGGAATTGATACCGCCATCGGTAAGCGATGCGCCAGGAGCGCCACCGTTCAACTTGGTCTGGTCGATATCGATCCCTTCCTCGTACTCGGTGGTCGTGCCGGTCGGGGCCGTGTTGGGAGTGCACGAGCCAGCCGCGACGCCATTGCCGGTGGTCTTCGCCGGAGCGTTATAGTTCCGCGAGTAAGCGACGTCATAATAAACCCCAGTGAGGGCAGGGCTGCCGCCCGTGATGATCGCCGTCAGGCCGGGAAAGGAGTCCGAGGGTTTTGAGGTGCTCGCGGCGACATAGTTCACCCCGGTCTTGCCGAGCGCAGCAAGCGCCGGGCAGTAGGGAGCACCGCTGTTCACGGTACTGATGCCTTTCGCGCAGTTCGCGAAATCTACGGCGTGCATACCGTCGATGCTGATCAGAAGAACGCGCTTGATGCGGCCATGGTTGCCGTGGTCGTCATGGTGGTCGTCCAGAGCGACTGCGGTGCCTGCAGAGCAGACAGTTGCGAGGGCAAGGAGAGCAATTACATTTTTCATTATTACCTCCGGCCTCAATAACTAATTGAATCTCCGGAGGGATCGCATGTATGGCAGGTCAATTTTAGTTTACGAATCAGCTCGAAAACTTAAGCACAACTTAAGACGCACAGGCCGATCACCGAAACTAGGCGCAGCACTTGCCGCATCTGTCATGCATGAATTGCGAAAGGCGCAGCCATTCTGCGCCTCAAACTGATGCTTGTAAAGGCAGTATTCATGAAGATTTTCTGCCCGTGAGGTTAGGAAGCAGCAGCTCCCGTAATATCCAGGCCGCGGATCACAGCCAGCCGTTACACTAGACATCAATGCTCCAGGCCGCCATCATCTCCAAGCCGCAGAAGCCCGAGCTCGCCGTCATCCTGCGCGAACTCATCACATGGCTCGAAGGCCACGGCTATCGCTGTCTACTCGACCCCGATAGCGCAGCCTACATCAACGACCCGAACCCCATCGAGCGTTCCGAGCTCCCGCGGCACAGACCCAACCTCGTCATCGTTCTCGGCGGCGACGGCACGCTTCTCGCCGCAGCCCGCGCCTTCGCCCACTCTCCCACGCCCATCCTCGGCATCAACCTCGGCTCCCTAGGCTTCCTCACCGAAATCCCCCTCTCCGATCTCTACACCACCCTCGAAGCCTGGTGCGCCAACTGCGCTGGCATTGAGGTGCGCGATATGATGCACACCGAGCTGCGCCGCAACGGCGAGGTTCTCCGCCGCTGGGACGCTCTCAACGACATCGCCGTCTCCAAGGGCTCCATCGCCCGTATGGCCGACTTCTCCGTCGAGATCGACGGGCAGTTCGTAGCCGCCATGCGCGCCGACGGCATCATCGTCTCGACCCCCACCGGCTCGACTGCCTACAATCTGTCCGCTGGCGGCCCCATCGTCATGCCCACGGTCAACGCCCTCGTCGTGACGCCCCTCTGTCCCCACCTGCTGACGATCCGGCCCATCGTCGTTCCCGGCGACTCCACCATCACCATCCACATGGACGGCGTCCCCAACACCTTTCTCACCGTCGATGGCCAGGAAGCCGTGGAACTCCACGTCGGCGACGAGATCAACTGCTGCCGTTCCAAGCACAGTGTGCATCTCCTCCGACCTCGCCCCAACGGCCTCTTCAACGTCCTCCGAAACAAGCTAAGCTGGGGCGAACAGTAATTTCAGATTTCCACAGAATAGGTGGCAAGTTTTTCGTCGCCGAAAAGTGACCGTCCGCAAACCACCTTTGCCAGACTTTTTGCCGCTTATTGACCACAAAACCACCACATTCTGTCACCGTTTTTGCCAAAACCCCCAGCAAAAACGAAGAAACACCACACAGAAAAAAACGCGCAGAAATTACCGCCTTAGACCTCGTCCTTCGCGAAAACCTGAGTGACGACAGGCGAGAGCAGAAGCATCAGAACCGTCCCGCCAGCCGGCACAATAAGCCCCGCCCGCAGACTATCGAAATGCGTCGAAACCACCCCTGTAAGCCAGGGCAAACTAGCCCCCCCCAGGCTAGCCGAAGCAAACAGAGAGCCAAGCCGAGGATGCTGTCCCGTCCGCGCCAGCATGAACGAAACAAGCAGCGGATAAACTGGCCCGATAGCCATCCCACTCAGAAGCGTAAGCCCCACAATCCCACCCGCCGACAGATTCCCCGCCACACACAGCACGACCCCAGCAAAGATAAGAGCCGATAAACAAAGCAAATAAAGCACACGCTCACTCAATCGCATGAGAAGCACAGTGCCCATAAGACGCCCTGCAAGCTCCGCGATCCAGAAGGAGAACGCAATCGCAGACGGCTGAAGCGAATAATGCACCCGCGCGGCATAGCTAGGCAGCCAGCCTCCCAACGCATTCTCGACCCCGACATACAGCAGAAGAACACCAGCAAAAACAACGAGAGGAACGAAAGGTAAAGGTGCGCGCCGGAATTCACGTTGTTCAGGAATCGAGATGCTGCGCGGGGATGCGAACGCATGACGCGGAATTACGAGCAACAAGCAGGTTGCCGCCGCCAGTGCCGATGAGAGTATGAGAAAGAAGAGACTCATACCAGCCGAGAGGCATGCACGCACCAGCAGTGGGCAGGAAATGGCTCCGATGCTCCAGGAAACATTGAGCATCAACAAAAGCCGCGCGCGGCTTATAGAACGAGCAGTTCCGACGATAATATTTCCCGCAGTGAGTCCTGCGCCAAGACCAAGACCGACACAAAAGAGTGCGAGGTGGGCAACATCGAAGTTAGCCCATGCCATAGCGACGCACCCAACTGCGCTAAGAGCGGCACCACACACGACGCTTGCACGAAGGCTCCGCGCAGCAAACCATGCGCCTATAAACTGCCCCGCGAAGCTAGCGGTGAAGAGTGTTCCAGCCTGGGCATCCTGAATATTCCAGCGAGAGATAAGGCCGGGCAGCAGAGGTCCAAGCATGACCGTAGCGATACCAGCCACGACAAAATAAAGAAAAATAGGAGCGAAAGCCCAGATGGCGACAGGATCGCTGCTGCCCAACGCCGGCTCTAGTTCTGGAGATCGGTCGGATTGTTGAAGTCGGTGCAAAACGGCCTGCTAGTGTTTGCTGCGCGCTGATTTTTTGGGGACACCGGCGGTCGACTCGCGGACGACAAGCTCTGGTTCGAAGGAGACGGTCTCGGGGTACGGGGCCTCGGGCGCTTGGATGCGTTTGATCAATAGCTGCGCGGCGGTCCATCCCATCTTGTGAAGCGGTTGACGAACGGTGGTGAGACGAGGGTTGAAGTACTCGGCCACGATAATGTCGTCGAAGCCGATAACGGAGATGTCGCGAGGACAGTTGAGACCGGCGTCTTCGATGGCGCGGATGGCGCCAATTGCAGCGGTGTCGTTGAAGCAGAACATGGCGGTGAAATCACGTGTCCGCTGGAGCAGATCGCGAACCGGAGGATAGCCGAGCTCGGGTGACCAGGAGTTTTTTTCGAGGTAGATGCAGAGTTCAGGACGGATGGTGATTCCAATCTCTTGAGCGATGCTGGCGATAGTGTGCCAGCGGACTTCCGAATCGAGGGAGTAGCTTTGACCTTTCATGAAGGCGATGCGCCGGTGGCCGAGCTCGTAGAGGTGGCGTAGAGCCATCTTGGTGGCGCGATTATGATCGAGTTCGACGTTGGTGACGCCTGGGGTCTTGCTGTGCGATGAGATTCCGACAACAGGCAGAGAGACCTTGTTGCGTAACTCGGTATTGACGAGGAGAAAACCGTCCACGGCGCGATTCATGAGCAGTTCGGGATATTCTTCGATGAGGTCCGGACGGCAGAGATGGCTAACAGTGAAGTAAAGATAGCCCTCCTGCAGCAGCAACTGCTCGACACCGAGCATGACGTTGGTAAAGTACCCTTCACTGAGCTCTGGCACGATGACGCCAACAGTATTGGTGAGGCGGGTCCGGAGCATCCGTGCGTGCATGTTAGGCCGATAGGCAAACTTCTTGGCAGCGGCGAGGACACGTTGGCGGGTGGCAGGAGAAATTGACTTGGCTACGGGGGAGTCGTTAAGAACAATCGAGACCGTAGCGGGAGAAAGATCGAGATACTCGGCAAGGATCTTCAGGGTCGTTGGCTTGGCTGTGCCAGGGATAGTCGTCTTTGCTGTCATTTTTCTCCACTGAGAACACGTGCAAATGTTACGCCCTCGTCTAAGTATGCAGAAAATGAGAGCGATACGGGCGAAAATGCTCGAATCCTCGTCAATTTCTTCGTAGTTACAAAGAAGTGACAATTCTACGACTGAATGATGACAGCGGAAGTGACAGACTCCATTGACACCGTGGTCAGACCATGAAAACCTTACAGCACATTGATACAAGTCTTACTGTGGCATTGGTTGTGTTCGCCCTTTCGTTAAGGGGCGAGCATTTGTACGACCGAGATACCCAGCGTCAATGAGGCGCATCTGTACGCCAAATGAGAAAAAAACAGTTTTACCAGCTTGGCCGACGGCAGGAGAAGGCCGCGGAGATTCATCTTTCTAGGAGGCGTAAATGAAGTACTCAGTAAAGTTCCTAAAGGGTCTGTTTGCTCTTGTTGTTCTGGTGCTGGTAAGTGTGGGTTCGGGGTTGGCGCAATCGACAGCGACGTTGGCTGGAACTGTGACTGATCCAAGTGGGGCTGTAGTGCCGAACGCGCGTATCACAGTGCACTCTCTCGCGACTGGAATTGAGCGTGTCATCGTAACTGACAATGCAGGCGTCTACGTTGTTCCTTCCCTTGAGCCTGGCGATTATCAAGTACAGGCCGCAGCGTCGGGCTTCAGCCTGTTTACAGTGAAGAAAGTGACTCTGGGCGTCGACCAGCAAGTGACGGTCAATATGGCCCTCGCAGTCAGTTCAGCCGGCGAGACGGTTCAGGTGGAAGCTGCTTCGAGTCAGATTGAATCGCAAACCATGACGATGGGGCAGGTTATCGACCGGAACACGGTGCAAAATATACCACTAAACGGGCGACACTTCCTTGACCTTACCAACCTGACTCCAGGCGCTGTCGTTGCGCCGGCGAACGGCTTTCTAACCGGCACAAGCCGTGGCCTCGGCGCAAACTCCTTCAATACTGCTGGTGCTCGGGAAGACGCAAATAACTTCCAGATCAACGGCATCAACCTGAACGACATGACTCAGAACCAGATCACCTTCCAGCCCTCTATCAACACCACTTCTGAGTTTAAGCTCATTAACTCAACCTTCAGCGCGGAGTATGGCCGCAGTTCGGGCTCGGTGGTTAATGTGGCGACGCGCTCGGGTGCGAGCACGTATCACGGTGAAGCATTTAACTATCTGCGCAACAACTATTTCGATGCGCGCAACTACTTCAACCGCCGAGGGACGCGACAGAATCAGTTCATCCGCAATAATTTTGGCGGCGCATTCGGCGGGCCCGTGCCCTTTATTATGAAGGACCGGCTCTTCTTCTTCTTCAGCTACGAAGGTCTGCGTCAGACGCAGGCGCTTTTGCTCACCAGCCAGGTGCCGAACGCCGCGCAGCGTACAGCCTTTGCGGCAAGCCCAATCGGTGCAAATTATGCAAAGCTCATCAATCTCATTCCAGTTGGTGTCCAATCAACGACTAATGGCGTTACCACAGCAGTGGCCACTGGTTCCTCGCCTGGACCGGTGAAGACCGACCAGTACAGCGGTGATCTGCTGGCGACTCTCACGAAGGCGAATACGCTGCATCTGTACTATGCATGGCAGCAAGACGCACGCACGGAGCCGAACCTGCAGGGCAATACAATCGCAGGATTTGGCGACCATCGCACAGCTCACCGACAGATAGGCACTATCAACGATGTTCACATCTTCTCTCCGAACGTTGTGAACGAGGCCCGTCTCGGCTTCAATCGCATCGCCATCAATTTCTCACCTAATTTCACGGCGCTCTCAAGCGACTACGGAATCCCGAATGGTGTAACCATCCCGATCGGTCTGCCTCAAATAACGGTGAGCGACCTGGGCCTCAACTTCGGCGGGCCCTCCGGCTTTCCCCAGGGACGCTTTGTAACGACGGGCATCCTCTCCAACACACTGACCCTTGTCAAGGGCAAGCACACCATTAAAACTGGAGGCGAGTTCCGCCGGTTCATAGGCAGCAATTTCTCGAATACCGCCGGCGTTATCAGCTTCAGTACAACCCAGAATTTCATCAACGGCCTTGCAAACACCTTCAGCGCCAATGGCGTGAATCCTGTAAGCAGCCGAATCTTCATTAGCGCTGTAGGTGCTTTTGTTCAGGACACCTACAGGGTCAGGCCTGACCTGATTTTGGAGTACGGTCTCCGCTACGAATGGAACGGAACGCCAGCTGAAGGCGGTCATCGTTTCATCACCTTTGATCCAACGATCGTTGGATTCAAGCAGGTGAACCAGCCCTATAAACAGAACAATAACTATGAACCTCGGCTAGGTTTTACCTACGACGTGATGGGCAAGACTAAGACTATCGTTCGCGGCGGCTTCGGATATATGGTTGACCAGCCGATCATCAGTAATGTGACGGGTTTGACAACAAATCCGCCGCTTTCACAGCCAGTGCAGACTACTTCGGTTTCCGTCGCGACGGCGTTTGCAAGCGCTGCGGCCTCTGGACTCAATCCCAGCTCCGTAAATCCGAACTTTAAGAACGGATACGTCTTGTCCTACAACCTGAATGTGCAGCAGGATCTCGGGCACGGGGCTGCGCTGCAGATTGGCTACATTGGATCAGGGGGACGGCACCTTCGCCTGAACAGGAATATCAACCAGCTCACCTACGCGCCCGGAGCTACAACGGGTGTCCGTCCGTATCCGAAGACACTGGTTGCGGGGCCTGGATATGGGACAAGTCCAGGTGTTCCTGCAGGAACTGCGCTCGGGAACATTACCTATAACGACTACGCGGGTATGTCGAGCTACAACGCTATGTGGCTTACGTTCCGCCAAACGCTGCACCGAGGACTTGAATTCAACACTACTTACACCTACTCGAAATCAATGGACCAGAATTCACAGTCGGGCAATGGCGTGCAGGATAATTTCAATCCGGCCGGAAGCTATGGTCTGTCGGACTTCGATGTTCGTCATCACTTCGTATTGAGCGCTATATGGAACCTGCCGTTTCAGGGCAATCGCCTGAAGGAAGGTTGGCTGTTGGCGAACGTGACGCAGATCCAGGGCGGCAATCCTTTGAATGTCGTCACTAGTTCTACCTATACGGGAGCTTCGGGTAACATCCGGCCTTCGCTATTGGGCACGCCGAGCGTTGGCTTCCATACTGCATTAGCCAACTTCAGCATTCCTTATATCGTTGGATCGGCATGCTCGACGCCAACCGCGGGCTGTGTGTTCTATGCTCCTACGCTTGGCTTTGGCACGATGCAGCGAAACTCCTTGACCGGACCGGGCTTCTCTGACACCGATATGTCGTTGCAGAAGACCACACGGATTACTGAAAATGTAGCCTTTGTCCTGCGGATGGACGCTTTCGACGTCTTCAACCAGTCGAACTTCGGTAATCCGAACCTGACGGCGACACCAGGAAGTACGAGCTTCGGCAATATTACGGCGACCCGCGGAGCGATTGGCGACGCTGGATCTTCCCGTCAGCTTCAGTTTGCCGCAAAGATCAACTTCTAGATCCATGAACCATCAGGGTGCGCTTCGCTGGATAACCCCAGCGGAGCGCATTTTTCGTTTGGGCCCTCGTTTTATACCGGAATCGAGGTTGATGTATCCAAAAGCTAGCCTCATTTTCGTCGACAGGGAGGGTATACAACAAAGTGTTTTAAATCAATACTTTGAAGATACTCTACCCTGCCAAACCCCGAATCGAGAGACTTTCCTCTTCAAGAGACATCGAAGTCCACCAGTAACTCTTGTATCTTGAAGACTTTGCACAAAAAAGTACCGATGCTGGGGCACTCACATCGATGCAAACCCACCACACGAAACTGGGACCAGGATCCTTAATCTGGCAGGCTATGCTGATGAGGATGAGCTTAGCGGAGATTGTTCTTCGGGACTATCGCGAGACCGACCTGGAGGCCATCTACCGGCTGGACGAGGATTGTTTCGCGGCCACATTTCGATTTGATCGCAAGGCGATGCAGGAGTTCGCGGAGGCTCGGAATGCGATCTGTCTAATCGCGGAGAGAAGTGGAGGCGCGATCGCCGGATTTGTGATCGTTCATCTTGATCTTGAGACGACCGGGTTGCAAGGATATGTGGTGACTCTGGATGTCGCGGAGACGTATCGACGGGAAGGTGTTGCGTCGAGGTTGATGCTGGAAGTGGAGAGTCGCGCGGGGGCTATGGGTGTGCAGCAAATGGCGCTGCACGTATTTACGGGGAATGAGGGTGCGATCCGCTTTTACGAGCGGCTGGGGTATAGCCAGCATGGGGTGCGGCGCCGATTCTATCGGGTCGCGGGACTGGATGCGTTCTTATATCGCAAAGAGCTTGCAGCGTTTTAACGGAAATAAATTACTTCTTGCCGAAGACGTCTCCCATGCGGCGGATCTGGGCGCCTACCCCTCGGAGCTTCTCTTCGAAGTGTTCGTAGCCGCGATCGAGGTGGTAGACGCGGTCGAGGATGGTCTCTCCGTCGGCCACCAGGGCGGCAAGGACGAGGGAGGCGGAGGCGCGGAGGTCAGAGCACATGACTGCCGCGGACTGGAGTGGTGTCTTGCCGCGGACGGTGGCGGAGCGACCGGTGACGGTGATGTTCGCGCCCATGCGAATGAGTTCCTGGACGTGCATGAAGCGGTTTTCGAAGATGTTTTCCGTGACAGTGGTAGTGCCCTCAGCCTGGGTGGCCAGGGCCATGAACTGGGCCTGCATGTCAGTGGGGAAGCCGGGGTACTCTTCGGTGGAGATGTCGGAGGCCTTGAGACCTGTTGCGTCGCCGGAGCGGACGCGGATGTTGTCGACGCCGACGTCGAGCTTGACGCCACACTGCTCCAGTTTGGAGATGACAGCACCGAGGTGCTTTGGCTCGCAGCAGTCGACGTTGAGGTCCCCGCCGGTGATAGCTCCTGCGATGAGGAAGGTGCCGGCTTCGATGCGGTCAGGGTTTATGCGGTGGCGAGCACCGTGCAGCTTGCTCACGCCCTGAACGTGGATTGTGCCCGTGCCCGCGCCTTCGATCTTTGCGCCCATGGCGGTGAGGAGAGCGGCGAGGTCGGTGACTTCGGGCTCGCGGGCGCAGTTTTCGAAGACGGTTTCGCCTTCGGCCAGGGTGGCGGCCATCAGGAGGTCTTCGGTGCCAGTGACGGTGATTTTGTCGAAGACGATGTGGGCCCCCTTCAGGCGGTCGGTGCGGGCTTCCAGGTAGCCGTGCTCTTGCGTGATCGTCGCGCCCATGGCTTCGAGGCCTTTGATGTGGAGGTCGATGGGGCGGCCTCCTATGGCGCAGCCTCCGGGCATGGCGACGCGGGCGATGCCGGTGCGGGCGACGAGCGGGCCGAGGACGAGAGAGCTGGCACGCATGGTCTTGACGATCTCGTACTTGGCAACCGGGTCGGAGAGGACGGCGCAGCGGATGCGGGTGCGGTGCTGGGCGCGGCCGTAGCCTAATTCGACCTCGGCTCCCATGCTGGCGAGGAGCTTGCGCTCGGTCTCGATGTCACGGACCTGAGGGATGTTCTCGAGGATGACTTCGTCCTCGGTGAGGATGGCGGCGGCCATGCAGGGGAGAGCGGAGTTTTTGGCTCCGGAGACTTTGATGGTGCCTAGAAGGGGATTACCGCCGCGTACTACAAACTTATCCATTATGAGAGTTTACGGGGATTCGGCGTGGAAATGGGTGGCTTGGCTGGTTCTCGGGGCAGTTGTCAGGTGTTGGGTATCAGGTTTTGGGTATCAGGTATCTGGTACCCATACCCCGTACTTAGGTCTGCAAAGTATTCGAAAGATGCGGTTTAGGTTTGGACTTGATTGGTTGTCCGGTGTCTCCATCATTAGGCTAAATAGGAAGAGCCCCGGCTTTGGCCGAGGCTCTTTTTGTTCTCTGGTTTTATTATATCGAGTTCGCGGTAATTAATTGGCGTCTGTATGTTGCTGGTTCGTAATGGGTTAGGTTGCTTTATGACTTGACAAGGTTAGAGGCCGGATGGTGCGGGGGCCTGCGGGTTGGGTTGGGAGCCGGGGTGGTGCGGACCTCGGTGGCCGTGGCGCATGGACTTCATCGTTTCGAGCTGCTCGGGGGTGAGGACGGTGGAGAGTTGCTGCTTGAGGTCCTGGTGGAGGGTGCGCATCTGCTGCTTCTTCTCATCGGGGCTGAGCGAGGTGTTGCTCCACAGGGCGGTCATCTTCTGGTCGCGGTCGGCCAGGATGGGCTCGAGCTTCGCGGTCTGGTCGGATGAGAGGTTGAGCTTTGTGCTGAGCCACGCGGCCTCTTGCTGGGCGTTCGGGCGGTGATGGTGGAAGTGCTTTCCCTCGGGGGCAGGGGTCGTAGTCGATTGCGCGAAGGCGAGGCCGCCAGAGAGGGCGAGAGCGAGAGATGCTGAGAGGAGAATTCGCTTCATGAGTGCTGCTCCTTGTCGCGGCTCGGTTTGCGTCGCCGCTTTCTGAGGGAATAGACGCGGTTTCCTGAGGAATGTTGCAGTTGGGTGATATGTGCAGATTTTTGCAATTCACCGGTACAAGAGCGGGGAGGTACCTCGGAGGATTTCACCTTAGCAGTGTGGCGCGAGAGGATGAAACAGGCGGTCGAGGAGTTGCTACGGCATGCCGGACTGGTGCGGGTCCTGTTCCGAAGAGCGACAGAGGATGTGACCCTCAACGGGACTCTTATTCGCAAGGGAGACCGCGTCATTTTAAGGATTATTGCGGCGAATCGTGACCCGAACCATTTTTTTGATGCGAATGAGATCTATGTCACGCGCAGGAGCACAGGGCACTTTGCCTTAGGCGCCGGTTCACACTCGTGCGTGGGCGCGGGTTTTCGGTCGCCGGAGTCTCTGCGAGTTCGTCTGAGTGCAGGATGAATGGTGTTGCTTCTATATTCGCGGATGATTCTCAGCCGAAAGCGTGGCTCATTAGCTGCGATGAGGTCCTAGCGCAGTGATGCCGAGGCAGATGTTGACTGTTGATTCACAAAGGAACCACATCAACATTGCGATCGCGAGCAGGCCACAGCGATGCTGTGTCGCAACGAGCCAGGATGAAGGATGCATAGGGACGATGGTGAAGTGTCTTCGTTCGTCGCAAAAGAGCACTGCGGCCAAGGCGGCGCAGGCGGAGAACATTGTCCGGAGATCGTGATATGTGATGTTACGAATTTTCATGGGCGACTCGGTCGTACTTACCTATAGACGGTCGAATCTGGCAAAAGAGGTTCGGGCTTCAGCAAAAAATGGGTAGATACTGACTACAGTTCTAACCTGGAGTCGTCAATGGCGAGGCGGACGTTGCCGTCGGACTTGGCGAGGCGGCGGACGGCTTCCATCTTGTCTACGTTGGCCTTGAGCATGACAACAGCGATGGGAATGGATTTGCCCGCGGACTTGATGGTGCGAATGGCGGTGTCGCGGTCGATGTCGCAGACTTTCATGAGGACACGGATGCCGCGCTCGACGAGCTTCGCGTTCTTCATGTGCACGTTGACCATGAGGTTGTCGTAGACGTAGCCGAGACGAGTCATGGCGCCGGTGGTGATCATGTTGAGGATCATCTTCTGTGCGCTGGCGGACTTCATGCGTGTGCTGCCGGAGATGACCTCGGGGCCGACCTCGGCGACGATGGTGGTGTCGGAGACGTCAGCGAGTGGGGTGTTGAGGTTGCAGGTGACGGCGGCGGTTTTGGCTCCACGGGCGCGTGCGTACTCGACTGCGCCGACGACGTAAGGGGTGCGACCGCTGGCGGAGACGCCGATGACGATGTCTTTGCGGGTCGGGCGACGGCGGGCGATGTCGCGCTGGCCGAGTTCGGGGGAGTCTTCGTTGACGTCAGATGCGGAGGCAAGAGCCTTGGGGCCGCCGGCCATGATGTATTGAACCTGTGCGGGTGCGGTGGAGAAGGTCGGGGGACACTCAGAGGCGTCGAGAGAGGCGATGCGTCCGCTGGAGCCGGCGCCGACGTAGATGAGACGGCCGCCGTCGCGGAGGGATCGAGCGACAGTATCGATAACGATGGCTATTTCGGGGAGCGCCTTCTTAACGGCGGCGGCGACCTTGGCGTCTTCGTGGCTGATGATGCGGGCGATCTCGATGGCGGACTTGGTATCGAGGCCTTCGGAGGCGGCGTTTGCCGTCTCGGTGGTGAGTTCCTGGAGGTCGGACAGACCTCGATTGCTGACGTGTTTTGGTGTTGAGACCTGCTCGATCATTGTGAGGGTTGCCATATGAAGATCCTGCTGCACTACATGTGCAATTCTAGTCCTATCGCTGTTAGATGCGGAAAGAAAACATTGATGTTGACTGAGCAGAATTGGAGTGGATACCTCACTTTGAAATACTTGTCGATACGAATTTAAGGCAGGTCGATTTTGTACGCCGGATGAGGTTCAACGTTTGACTGATCGTCGATGGAAGAGCGCCTGTAAGATGCATGACATGAGATTCAGGTTTGTTCGGTGGGCTATGACGGCGGGTGTCGTCTTGTTCGGGTTGATGGTTGGGGGAGCGTGGGCTCAGCAGACCGGTGTGGCCGATGCCGGATTACAGCAGGAATTGGCTGCGTTAGTTGAGAAGCACCATGGCAAAGTGGCTCTTTATGCGACACAGTTGAACACGGGCAAGAGTGTGGCGATCGATGCGGATAGGCCGGTGCAGACGGCTTCGGTGATCAAGCTGACGATTCTGTTTGAAGCGATGGAGCAGGTGCGGGCGGGTAAAGCTCGGTGGGACGAGAAGCTTACGCTGGCCAAGGGTGATGGAGTGAGCGGGTCGGGAGTGCTGACGTTTTTTGATACTCCGCTGACGTTGACGCTGAAGGATGTGCTGACCATGATGGTCATTGTGAGCGACAACACGGCTACGAATTTGGCGATCGACCGGTTTGGGGTGGATGCCGTGAATGCGCGAATTGCGTGGATGGGGTTGAAGGATACGCATCTGTATAAGAAGATCGGCAAGCCAGCTACGGGACCGATGCCTGCGGATCAGCCAAAGTTTGGGTTGGGTAAGACGACTGCTCGAGAGATGGCGACGGTGATGGAGCGGATTGGGCGGTGCCAGCTGGCTGAGCGGGGGGAGCCGATGCTTGCGGGGGATGCGGCAATCTGTGAGGTCGCGCTGAAGATGCTGCGAAATCAGTTTTATCGGGAGACGATTCCGCGGTATTTGGAGAAGCTGGATTCTAGCGAGACGGGATCGGGGATAGCCAGTAAGACGGGTAGTTTGAACGCGGTACGAGCCGATGTGGCGATTGTCGCGGGAAAGACGGGGCCAATGGTGCTGTCGATTTTTACTTTTGATAATGAGGATAAGAGCTGGACGGTTGATAATGAAGGAGAAGTGTTGATTGGGCGGTTGGCCAAGACGATTGTTGAGGCGTGGTCGCCGGCGGGGCTGGATGGGAAGACACTAATTCCTGGGTTGGGTTTGACGGGGCCGGTTGCCAGTGAGGCGGCTGGTGCGTCTAAATAATGGGTGAGGAATAGGACGTGGAGATGGACGAGCAGAAGACGCAGGAGCCGGTATCAGAGCCTGAGAAGAAGCCGGTGGCTGCGGATAAGGGTGGTGTGCGTTCGTGGCTTCGGGATCTTGTGGTTTCGGTGGTGGTGTCGGCGTTTATCATCGTCTTTCTCTACCAACCAGTGCGGGTGGAAGGCACGAGTATGCTGCCGATGCTGGAGGATCAGGACCGACTGTTCATCAACAAGATGGCTTACAAGGTAGGGGACATTCATCGTGGGGATGTGGTGGTGTTTCTTTATCCGCATGACCACACGAAGAGCTATATCAAGCGGGTGATTGCGTTGCCGGGGGATAATCTTCGGATCGATCGCGGGCAGGTTTATGTGAATGGCAAGGCGATTGAGGAGAAATATGTTCCGGCGCGGTTTGAGGATGATCGCTCGCAAACGGAGATGATGGTGCCGGATCATGAGTATTTTGTGATGGGAGACCATCGTTCGATTTCGAGTGATAGTCGTGATTTCGGGCCGGTAGATCGGGATTTGATTTATGGGAAGGCGGCTTTTGTTTATTGGCCGATGGAGCAGGTTGGGGTGGTGCGGTAGGTTTTTCCCCGCAGTTTTTTTGGTGTGGTGAATAAGTGCTTTTTGGGGTGTTTTCGCGAAAAACTGTGTCTTGCTGATGGTTTTTGGTGGTGAATTAGCGGTGGATTGGTGGTGAAACGTGGTTTTTGGATGTCGCTTTTTGAGCGCTCGAAAAATGCCACTTTTTTAAAATTTTTCTGTGGAAAATTCTGACTGCGGAATAGAGAACGCGGATGACTCCGAAACGCCGTACTGAAGGCCCGCCTTGAAGATGGCGGGCCTTCCTTTGTGGCAGAGGTTTAGTTGGTGGCGTTGGTGACGATCTGGGCGAAGGAGGTGGGGTCGAGGCTGGCTCCTCCTACGAGTGCACCGTCGATGTCTTCGAGGCAGCAGAGGCTCTGTGCGTTGTCGGGTTTGACGGAGCCGCCGTAGAGGATTCGGATGGAAGCGGCCAGCTCAGGCGTGAGAGATTTGGCGATCTGGGCGCGGATGATCTTGTGGGCGTCTGCGGCGATCTCAGGGGTGGCGGTGCGGCCGGTGCCGATGGCCCAGACAGGCTCGTAGGCAAAGACGATAGGTGCTGCGGTGGCGGGGTCGACGCCTTCGAGGGCCAGGGAGGTCTGTAGTTCCAGGACGTTGGCGGTGAGGCCGGCTTCGCGCTCGGTGAGGTGCTCACCTACGCATACGATGGGAATGAGGCCGTGGGCGAGGGCGGCTTTGAGTTTGAGGTTGACGGTGGTGTCGGTCTCGTTGAAGTACTGGCGGCGTTCGGAGTGGCCGATGAGGACGTGGGTGGCTCCGATGGCGGTGAGCATGGTGGGGGAGGTTTCGCCGGTGTAGGCGCCTTCGTTGAGCCAGTGCATGGTCTGAGCGCCGACGAAGATGGATTTACCGCGGGCCGCATCTACGAGCGCGGGGAGGGAGGTCATCGAAGGGCACAGGACGATCTCGGCTTTGTCGTGATGCTTGATGAGCGGGGCGAAGTGGGTGAGGAAGGCGGTGGACTCGGTGGGGTTCTTGTACATCTTCCAGTTGGCGGCGATTAGTGGTTTGCGCATGTGGGGATCAGTATTCCATTTTCGAACGGGGCTGTGAAGAGACCGCCTGGGGCTACGGCTCTCGACGGTCGAGTCGGTGGAGCACGATGAGCGTGCCGATGATGCCGCAGAGGATAGGCACAAGAAGTACGGCAGCCTCCGAGATGCCACCGGCTACGGCGCCGAGCCCTGGGTGGTTGTGTTGATAGAGCGCCATCCACACGTAGCCGATCAACATGACAACAATCAACAGTAAGACAGGCCCAAAGATTGCGGACGCGATGAAGGCGACTGCGGCGATGAGCGGTTTGCGCATGGTGGGGGATCAGTATTCCATTTTCGAACGAAGCTGTGAAGCAGAGAGGTTCAGAGATGGGGACTTGTTCGCTCGATTCGTGACTGGTGTTGAGGATGTCAGTTGTCGGTTATTGTCGATGAGTAACGAGTCATGAGTAACGAGTAAGTGCGGAGGCGTGTTGAAGGATTTTCGTGAGTTGGATATTTGGAAGCGTGCGCATCAGTTGGTGCTTGATTTGTATAGAGTCACGGAGGACTGGCCCAAGAGCGAGAGTTTTGGACTGACGCATCAGGTGCGGCGGTGCGCTATGGGCCTGGCAGCTCGCGTCGCCGAGGGATGTGGACGCGACAGCAATGTGGAGTTTGCTGTTGAGCTGCGCAGGGCCAAAGCTTCTGCCTCCGAGTTGGAGTACTTCCTGCTGCTTGCTCGCGATCTCACTCACTTGACGCATGAAAGTCATGAGCGCTTGAGCGGTGAGACCGTCGGGGTCAGAAAGATGGTTTCGGGATTGCTTCGGAAGTTATAGCTATCCTTTATCGGTTAATGCGGCTACGCCAGGGAGGGTTTTGCCTTCGAGGAATTCCAGGCTGGCTCCTCCTCCGGTGGAGATGTGGGTGATGCGGTCGGCTACGCCGGATTGCTGGACTGCGGCAACTGAGTCTCCGCCACCTACGATGGTGGTGGCGTCGCGGTTGCGCGCTACAGCGTGGGCGATGGCATTAGTGCCGTAGGCGAAGGCGGGCATTTCGAAGACGCCCATGGGGCCGTTCCAGATGATGGTGCGTGCGTCGGCGATCTCGTCTTCGAAGAGGGCGATGGATTTGGGGCCGATATCGAGGGCCATGAGGTCTGCGGGGAATGCGCCGTGACCGGAGAAGATCTTAGTGTTCGCGTCGGGGGCGAACTTGTCGGCGAGGACGTGGTCGATGGGGAGGAGGAAGCGGACGCCTTTGGCTTTGGCCTTGGCAAGGGCTGCTTTGGCTATGTCGATCTTGTCGGTTTCGACGAGAGATTTGCCGGTGTGCTGGCCCTGTGCGTTGAGGAAGGTGTAGGCCATGCCTCCACCAATGATGATGGCGTCGGCTTTGTCGAGGAGGTTGTCGATGACCTGAATCTTGTCGGAGACTTTGGCTCCGCCGATGATGGCGACGAAGGGCTTGTCGGGTTCGCTGAGAGCTTTGCCGAGGTAGGTGAGCTCTTTCTCCATGAGGAGGCCGGCGGCGGAGACTTTGACGAAGTGGGTGATGCCTTCGGTGGAGGCGTGGGCGCGGTGGGCGCTGCCAAAGGCATCGTTGATGTAGATATCGCAGAGCGAGGCAAGCTGTTTGGCGAAGGCGGGGTCGTTGGCTTCTTCTTCGGGGTGGAAGCGGAGGTTTTCGAGGAGGAGGGTCTGGCGGGACTCGAGGTTGTTGGCCATCTCGGTGGCGATCTCGCCTACGCAGTCTGGGGAGAAGGCTACGTTTTCGTCTTCGTCGAGGATGTGGTCGAGGAGGTGACGGAGGTGATCGACGATGGGACGGAGGCTCATGGTCGCGACGGGCTTGCCCTTAGGACGGCCGAGGTGCGAGCAGAGGATGACTTTGGCGTTGCGGCGGAGAGCGTACTCGATGGTGGGGAGTGTCTCACGGATGCGGGTGTCGTCGGTGATCTCACCGTCCTTGATGGGGACGTTGAAGTCGACTCGGATGAGAACGCGCTTGTCGGTGAGGTCTAGATCGCGGATGGACAGCTTGGACATTCGATTTCCTTCGAGGTTATGTGTGACAACAGTCTAATTGGTTTGCATGAATGTTAAGGGCAGGCCTGGGTAGGGATTTTGAAGCGGTTGAGAAACGTCGATCATAGGAGCGGCTTTTTGCAGTCGACACAGCGGCGGGCGATGAGGGCGACGGGGATTCCGATGAGCAGGATGTGACCGATGATTCCGTTGAGAAAAGGGCCAGTTGCGAAGTGCGGGCGAGGGTAGACGTTGGAGAGCGGAAGGACGATGTAGTTCATGAAGAAATAGACGCAGATTCCGTAGGCGGCGCCGGAGAGGATGGGGTGTCGGGAGAGTGGGAGCTTACGGCTGGCAAGGATGTAGACCGCGGCGATGACGAAGGCGATAAAGAAGTGGAGCGCGACACCGAATGCTGCTGTGACCATGCCGTCGCCGTAGGCGATGCGGCCGAGGACGCCGCTGGCGACGGACTGGGGAATCTTGATGGGGGGGACGCCGAGAGTGCCGTAGTAGATGATGGCGTCGAGGAGGTCGAGGGTGCCGATGAGAAGGCCTGCACCGGCGATGACCAGCAGAACGTTGGCGCGACGATCAGCAGGTGTTGGCATCGGTTCCGATTTTAGTCGGGAATCCAGGCATCCGCCTCAATTTCTATGCGCCAATTGGGGTTGAGGAGTTCCTTGATGACGACCATGGTGGCGGCAGGGCGGATGATGGAGAAGAATTTTCCGTGGACGCGACCGGCGGCTTCCCAGTCTTGAGTATGAGTGAGGTACATGCGGGTGCGGTAGACGTGCTCGATGGAGGAGCCAGCATTTTTGAGAGCGGTGACGATGAGGGAGAGGCATTGCTCGGTCTGCTGGGCGATGTCGCCGTCGTCTGCGCCGACTGGTCCGGTACCGGAGACGTGGATGTGGTTGCCGATGCGGACGGCTCGGGAGAAGCCGATGATGGGTTCGTACGGAGATGTGCCGGGGATGTTGGTGCGCGTCATGGTGCTAGTTTACCGATTTTCTGAGAGCGGTCTTCAGTTTGGCTGAAAGCGACATTGTTTGGGAGGAACTCTCGTTTAAAGTTCTTGCTTTTCTCTTGAACGGAACATACATTCGTTGCCATTCGGCCCCAGTATGAGTTTTGCCGGTTCAGTCCAATTCATCTGAAGACCTGGAGCGGAAGGACAGATCCTTCTGAGTATCATCCTCCGAGTGAATTCAAAGATGGGAGGCAAATGAGACACGTGCCTGTGCTTGTCGTCCTGCGCTATGAACTGTGGTTTTTTGTGGGGGGACTGGCGATCATTATTACTTATCGGCTGCTTAACGGGGTCATTAATACGAATTATCTGCTTAGCACCAAGGGGCCCGACGGTAGTTACAGTCCAGCTAGACTTCAACTATTTCTGTCCACGCTGGTGATTGCAATTTACTACGCGTACCGATGCTACCAATTGAAGGGCTTTGCTCCTGTGCCTCCAGAGCTTGGCGCGGCCCTCGGTGGGAGCAATGTGTTCTATGTCGTTCGCAAGTTTCTAAACGAGTCAGCGGGCCGATAACTGGTCGAAATTAAATTCAAGCTTGGCAGGGGGAACAGATGGCTCTCAAGGTAATCACAGCATGGGGCTTGGTGGTTTTTGTCGGGCTGCTTGTTGGAATCATCCTTTGGAAGATACTTACCGGGAAGATCGATTTGACGAAACTTGTCAGCGAGACAAATGGCGATGCCAGTATGTCGCGGTTTCAATTTCTGGTCTTCACCTTTGTGATTGTGCTGATGTGGGTCTATCTCTTCTTCTATAACGGAGACGGCAAGTTTCCCGATATCCCTCCGGGAGTATTGGGGCTGATGGGCATCAGTGGTGGGTCTTACGTGGTATCGAAGGGAATCCAAAAGAGCTTTGAGAGCGAGCAGGCGACGGCAGATACTAGAAGATCAAATGTGACAGCCGGCGGAGCAGTGAATGCTCCACCTCCTCCTCCCGCACCACCTCAGATCGATTGAGTTTCACCAATCCAGGTGCTGGCTGGGTGGTCCTGGTCGGGGCGAGATATGGCTATCGGAGAGCAAGCAGGGTCGCTCTTGGAGCAGATTTTTGCAAATGTATACTACGGCACATGACCGAGGTCCAGGGTGTTCGCCGCCAGCCTTTGCTGACGGTTGTTTGTGTATTGCTGTCCGCGCACTTTGCGATTGCCTATAACACTTTGACATCAGCAATGGTTCCCTTTCATACCTATAAGGACCTGAAGGGAGATGGTGGGCCGTTTGCGTATCGTATGCTGCCCGCTCTTTTGTGGAAGGCGGCTACGGCCCTTCTGCACCCTCTTTACCTGCGCTTTCCCAGGCTGCACATGCCTTACCTGAATCGTCCTTTTACGTCGCAGGAAGATTGGTTTGTCGTTTTGCTTACCTTCGCCGCAATGCTTGGGACGCTTCTGGTTGCGCGTCGTCTGCTGCGAAGTATCGACTCACACCGCGGGTTCGAATGGATGGCACTCGGCATGGGGTACGCTGCCTACTTCGATACGATGCTGGTGCTGAACCGTAATCTCTATTACCCATACGATGTTGCTGCTCTTTTCTTCTTTACCTTGCTGGTCTACCTGGCCTATCAGGGGCGACCTGTCGCTTTCACTCTGGTTCTCATTCCGGCTTTTTTGAACAAAGAAACCGCGGCAGTGGCGATCTTCATCTTTCTAGGCTTGCAGTATGGACGGTACTCTCTGCTTCGGCTGATGTCGTTGTGCGCGGGGATGGGGGCGCTGGTGGTTGCGATCCGTCTGGCGGAACGCGCTTATATTCAGCACCTCTGCTCGTCCTGTGGGGGAATGACGCAGAATCAGTTTTCAGAGAACGTTCATCAGATGTTCAATCCGCTGTTTTGGCTCTCCGAGTCGGCGGTGTTCGGCTTCGCGTATGTCGCAGCGATTCTGTTCTGGAGGTTTGTTCCGGTGCGGGTCAGGGTCACGTCGATTGCCGTCTTTGTCTTGTGGGGCGCTGCCATGACTGTGGTGGGGATTCTGCGGGAGGTGCGAATATTTTCGGAGCTTTCGGCTGTCGTCTTACTGATGATTGGACTGGGTGTTCATGGCTGGCTTCAGGAGCGTCGTCTTGAGTCACGGACGATAGGGGAGGGTGCTCCTGCTGCCGATGGTGAAGGCTCATTTGTGGCGGCGATTTAGTTCGCCGCGGTGATTTGTGGGTTGGCTTCTGTTCTCTTAAAGAGAAAAGGGCGAGACTAACGTCTCGCCCTTTCATCCTGGAAACAGATTACAGACCCTTCTTCACCAGGAACGTGATGAGGTCCTTGACGCGGTTGGAGTAGCCCCACTCGTTGTCGTACCAGCTGATGACCTTGCCGGTGTTGCCGATGACCTTGGTCAGCTTGGAGTCGACGATAGAGGAGAGTGCGTTGCCCTTGAAGTCAGAGGAGACGAGCTCTTCATCGGTGTAGCCGAGGATGCCCTTGAGTTCGCCTTCGGCGGCTGTCTTGAGAGCGGCATTGACGCTCTTGACGTCGATGGGCTTCTCGGTGACGAAGGTGAGGTCCACGACGGAGACGTTGGGGGTCGGGACGCGGATGGCAAAGCCGTCGAGCTTACCGTCCATCTCAGGGATGACGAGCTTGAGGGCCTTGGCTGCGCCGGTCGAGCTGGGGATCATGCTGAGAGCTGCGGCACGGGCGCGGCGGAGATCCTTGTGCGGGGTGTCGAGGATGACCTGGTCATTGGTGTAGCTGTGGATCGTGGTCATGATGCCTGACGTGATGCCGAAGCTGTCGTTCAGGACCTTGACGACGGGCGCGAGGCAGTTGGTGGTGCAGGAGGCATTCGAGATGACGTTGTGCTTCGACGCGTCGTACTTGGAGTCGTTGACGCCGAGGACGAGTGTGAGGTCCTCGTTGGTGGCCGGAGCGGAGATGATGACCTTCTTGACGGTGCTGCCGAGGTGGGCTTTGGCCTTTTCAGCGTCGGTGAAGAAGCCGGTGGATTCGACGACGATCTGGGCGCCTACGCTGGCCCAGTCGAGCTTGGCGGGGTCGCGCTCGGCGAAGACTTTGATCTGCTTGCCGTCGACGGCGATGAAGTCGGCTCCGTGGGTGATCTCGTTCTTGAGGTTGCCGAGGATGGAGTCGTACTTGAGCAGGTGCGCGAGGGTGGCCGGAGTGGTGAGGTCATTTACAGCTACAAATTCAATGTCCGGGTTGCCGATAGCGCTGCGGAAGACGTTGCGTCCGATGCGGCCGAAGCCGTTGATGCCTACCTTTACTGCCATGATTTCGGTTGCTCCTGTCGTGGTGGTGCGAAGTATTTATGCGTTTTATCTATTGTAGAACGCAGAGGAATGGCGTGCATGCCATCAGGACGGGATGCTAACACTGGGGCAGGGGTGGCGCAAATTTCCAGGCGGAAAGTTGCGCGGGGTATCGACCGAGGTGCAGTGGATTTGCGGGGGGATTCGACGCTGTGTTACAAGCGACATATGCGCGAACTGCGCGATTGGATGCGCGAAAAAATGAGACGACGCCCTAGACGTGGACCGAATGACTCGGAGTCCACGGGCAAGAGCGGGCAAGAGCTGCCTGCTAACCAGCCTGCTCCCCTAAGACCATCGTACCCCGATGCTGCGCCGGTTCGTGCCGCTGAGCCTGCGGTCGCTGCGGAGACTGTTGCGGCTGCGGTTGAGCCTGCTGACGTGCCGGTGGCTGCTGAGAGTGTGCCGGTCGAGCCGAGGATGGTGGTGGAGACGCAGCCTGAGTCGTTGGCTACACCGCCGGCGGAACAGATTGCGGCTAAATCTCCTAAGGGATATGTGGTGTTGGCGATCGGGTTGCCAGGGTCGGGGAAGACGACCTGGTATAAGCGGCGGGGGGTTACTCCGCTGTCGAGCGATCTGCTGCGGACGCTCCTGTTCGATGACATTACGGAGCAGCGGTATCAGGGACTGGTGTTTTCGACGCTGCGGAGTCTGCTGCGGGCGAGACTGATTGCCAAGATGCCTTGGAACTACGTGGATGCCACGAACCTTTCGCCGCATGAGCGGAGACAGTGGATCAAGATGGCGAAGAGCTTCGGGTATGAGGTGCAGGCGGTGTTTTTTGATGTACCGCTGGCTGTCTGCATGGAGCGGAATCGGAAGCGCGAGCGGGCTGTCACAGATGAAGTGATGCAGAAGATGGCTGAGCGTCTGAAGCCGCCTACGTTCAAGGAAGGCTTCGAAAAGATTACGGTTGTCAGAGTGAAGGGGCAGCCGGGTAGCGAGCCTGTTGCGACTGAGCCTGCACCGGAGGCTGCACAGTAATTTCAGTGACAAGTTAGAGTAGAGGGCATGCCCACGGTTGGCGTCGAGTTCGCGAAGGTGAGCTACACGTTGGCTGGTGGGCGTGTTTTGTTGCGCGATATTTCTCTGCGGCTGGAGGCGGGGACGACTACGGCTTTGCTGGGGCGGAGCGGGTCGGGCAAGACGACGCTGTTGCGAATGATTAATGGGCTGGTGCGGCCTTCGTCGGGTAGGGTGCTGGTGGGGGATGAGGATGTAGGGGCGTCCGATGTGGTGGCTCTGCGGCGGGGGATTGGGTATGTGATTCAGGAGACGGGGCTGTTTCCGCATATGACGGTAGAGCGGAATGTGGGGATGGGGCTTGAGCTGGCTGGGCGGTCGAAGGGGGAGATTGCGGCTCGGGCTCGTGAGGTGGTGGAGCTGGTGGGGATGGATTTTGAGGAGTTTCGGGGGCGGTATCCGTGGCAGCTTTCGGGGGGGCAGAGGCAGCGGGTCGGGTTGGCGCGGGCTCTTGCTCTGGATCCGAAGGTGCTGTTGATGGATGAGCCGTTTGGGGCGCTGGATCCAATCACCAGGGCAGAGATGCAAACCATGTTGCGCGGTCTGCTGGAGCGCGTGGGCAAGACGGTTGTGCTGGTGACGCATGATCTGGATGAGGCGCTTTATTTGGCTGGCCGGGTGATTTTTTTGTCGGATGGGAGTGTGGCTGCGGACCTGCCTCCGGAGGAGATTGTGGGGTCGAATAATCCTTATGTAAAAGATTATGTTTCGGCTGTACATCGTGTGGTGTCAGCATGATGGCTTTTCTTCGGGCTCAGGGGTGGGGGATCGCTCGGCTGACGTTTGAGCATCTTTGGCTGACGCTTTCGGCGATGCTTTTGGCGGTGGCGATTGGGCTGCCTTTGGGGGTTTTGCTGGCTCGGAAGCGGCGGTGGGCTGGGCCCGTGATCGGGTTTGCGAATGTGGTGCAGACGGTGCCTAGTTTGGCTTTATTTGGGTTGTTATTGCCTGTGCCCTGGCTGGGGGAGAATGCTGCTCGGCTGGCGATTGTGGCGCTGACTGGGTATGCTCTGTTGCCGATTTTGCGCAATACGTATGCGGGGATTGGGAGCGTTGATGAGGCTTTGGTGGATGTCGCGAATGCTATGGGGATGACTGGATGGCAGCGGCTGGTGAAGGTGGAGTTGCCGATTGCGGCTAGTGTGATTCTGGCAGGTTTGCGGACGGCTACGGTGACTTGTGTGGGCGTGGCTACGATTGCGGCGGCGATTGGCGCGGGTGGGCTGGGGGAGCTGATCTTTCGAGGGGTGGCTAGCGTGGATAACAGGCTGGTGCTGGCGGGGGCGATTCCGGCGGCTTTGCTGGCTTTGGTGGCGGATGCTGGGTTGGGGTGGGTGGAGAAAAAAATGTCGGTGCGGCGGGCATGAGGGGCAGCCGGTTAGCTAGTTAGCGGGTCAGTTTGGTCGATTGTCAGAAACGGTGGTTGGTTGTTGGTTTTTGGTTGGGCAAACGTGGTAAGTGACGTGGTTTTGATCAAGTGGGATAGGTTGGTAGGTAGTCAAAGGGAAGGTAAATGGTTGATCAGGAGATTGAAGAGGTTTTGGCGCGGCTCAGGCAAGGAGTTCTTGGACGAGACACGATAGCGCTGCTGGCTGCCAGGTTGATCGAACTGAGAAATCCGGGTCTGCGGACCGAATTTGCGTCTGAGTCTGAGATCAAAATGGTCTGGCCGGATGGAAAGAGTAACTCGATGTTCCTTCATAACCTTTGGAGTTGGTGTGAGCGATCGCAGGAAGAGAGGGCGGGGATCGTCGATCGATATGTCCGTGTTCTCGCTTCACAGGGACAAGACAGGCCAGAGACATCAGCAGAGAATATTGCAGTGCTTGTTCGTGACACTGAATATCGAAACGTTGTGGCAGAAGAGATGCGCGATCTTGTAACCGAACATCTTTTGGGCGATTTGTGGGTGATTGTAGTGATGGACTTACCTGAGTCGATCGAGATCCTTTCAGTCAAGCAATTCACTTCTTTGGGAGTAGGCAAGAAGGAATTGATAAAGGTTGGAGTCGAGAATGTTGATCGAATGCTTGGTCAGATGCAATTCAGTCCATATGGAGAGTGTTTTACGCTCGGCTGCGAAAACATTGATTACGCATCGAGTGCTCTTTTGTTGGACTACATATGGGACCAGGCAGCGAATTTGATCGAAGGCGACCTGATTGTTGCGGTTCCGGCCAGGGATACGGTGCTATTTACGGGATCAGCTAATACGAAGGGATTGCAAGAGATTCGTGAAGCGACTAACTATGTGGTCACGACTGGACATCACGTGATCACGCAGACGCTTTTTAGGCGGGTTGATGGTGGGTGGAAGTTGTTCTCGTGAGAAACCAAACCAAACTAAGGGTTCTCATTGTCGGCTTAGCAATGGGAGCGCTTTGCGGGTGTGCTCCGCCTCGGTCGAGCCGGGTGACGATTGGGGCTAAGAACTTTACAGAGCAGGTGGTGCTGGGGGAGTTGCTGGCTCAGGAGATTGAGGCGGTGACGGGGCAGAGGGTGGAGCGGCGGTTCTATCTGGCGGGGAGCTACATCTGTCAGCAGGCGCTGGTGAGTGGGCGGATTGATGGGTATGTGGAGTATTCGGGGACGGCGCTGACGGCGATTTTGAAGCAGCCGCTGCCTCCGGTGGGGCATCGGGATGCTGCGGAGGTCTTCCAGACGGTGCGGCGGCTGTATTGGCAGCGGTATGGGGTGAAGGTGGGGCGGGGGCTTGGATTTGAGGATACGTTTGCGATGGTGGTTCGGGGGGACGATGCACGGCGGTTGGAGGTGAGGACGATCTCGGATGCGGTGCCTCATGCTCCGGATTGGCGGCTGGGGGTTGGGTATGAGTTTGAGCAGCGACCGGATGGTCTGAAGGGGCTGGAGGAGACGTACGGGCTGAGGTTCAAGGAGGCTCCGCGGACGATGGATCTGGGGCTGCTTTATCGGGCGCTGCAGAATGAGCAGGTGGATATGGTGGCGGGGAACTCGACCGATGGGCCGATTCGGGCGCTGGGGTTTGTGGCGCTGGAGGATGATAAGCACTACTTTCCTCCCTATGAGGCGGTGCCGTTGGTGAGGGCGGATTCGTTGCAGCGGCATCCGGGGATTCAGGTGGCTCTGGATCGGCTGGCGGGGAGGGTATCGGCTGAGGAGGTGCAGGGAATGAATGATGCGGTGGATGGGCAGCATCGGGATGTGGGGGATGTGGTGAGGGAATTTCGGAAAGGGAAGGGGTTGTGAGGCGACCGCGGATTTGCGCGGATGAACGCGGATTAACGGCGTAACGGTGATAAGAAAGATAAAGGCTGATAAGAGTTGATTAGATGGAGGTGTGTTGATGGTTGAGCCTTGGTTGCGAGGGACACGGTTGGAGGTGGATGCGGTTCGGCGTGGGGTGATCCATGCGCTGGAACTGGCGTCTGAGGATGTTGCGAAGTGGTGTGAGGGGTTGAATGATGAGGAGGTAGAGGCGACGCCGCTGGGGCTGCCTTCGGTGGGGTTCCATTTGCGGCATATGGCTCGGTCGCTGGATCGGCTGCTGACGTATGCGGAGGGGCAGCAGTTGAGTGAGCGGCAGATGGAGGCTCTGAAGACGGAGATGGAGTCAGCTGGGAGAGAGGCTTCATTGATGGAGTTTGCTGAAGGGGTGGAGGTGGCGGTGAAGCGGGTGATTGCGATCTCGCCTGAGAGTTTTGGTGATAGGCGTGGGGTGGGGAGGAAGAATTTGCCTACGAGTGTGGGTGGGTTGCTGGTTCATTGCGCGGATCATACGCAGCGGCATGTTGGGCAGCTGGTGACTACGGCGAAGGTGGTGGTGGGGATGCGTGTGTGAGTTTGAGATTGTTACGAAACTCAATCCGGGAATCCAGTTCATCGCCGGTGTAACTTCCGAGTTGCCGGTAATTCGTCCACAATCGACAATCGCAAGGGGACAACGGAATAATTGCGCCAAGGCAACGACGCGCGGAACAACGTTCTGCAATAGTTCTACCGACTCACCCTCGATTGATACCCTGGGTCTCCCGTCTATTCTGCCTGCAACCTCCTCGTGTATCGTCATCTCGCAAAGAAAGGGAGTTTGCAATGAGTCGATTTTCAGCTGCGGCACTCACAGTGGTACTCACGTGCATCACCTTACAGGCCTACGCGCAAACCACCGCCAGTGCCGATCCCTATTCGAATAACGCCGACGCGGGCAAAACACAATTCCCCCTCGCCGCACTCGCCGGTAAGGACTCCGGCGCCATCACCACAGCCCCCCAGCCGCCATCAACCAGGGCCCATTCGATCCGGCGAAATGGAAGTACGGCCCGGCATACGATATCTCGCCCGATACACCCATATGGAATCCAGTGATGATCAAGATGATAAAGGGCGATAAGATCACCGGTGGCACAGTCTTCAGCACTGATACTCCGGAGACCTATTGTGCCATGGCCAACGCCGGCTACGACTTCATCTGGACCGAGATGCAGCACAACGCCCGCGACTGGGATGCCGTCGGCCGCATGTGGAAGGCCTGTCCCCACGCCAAAGCGGTACCCGGCGTTCGTGTCGCCTATACCGACGAGCGCGAAATTCAGCACGCCATGGATCTGGGGGCGCTCGTCATCGTGATTCCAACCGTCCGCTCCGTCGAAGAAGGCACCGCCGCGCGCGACTGGACAATGTACCCGCCGCTTGGCAAGCGCAGCCTGGGCGGCGGCCAGGCCTTCGATCCCTTGGTCTGGGGCAACGTCCCTGGCGGCTATCGCAACACCATCAACAAGAACGTCGTCCTCATCGAAATGATCGAGACCCTCGAAGGCGTCAAGGACGCGCGCGCAATCGCCGCGATTCCAGGCGTCACCGCCATCTTCGCCGCAAGCGGAGACCTGGCAAACTTCTCCGGCTACAAGATGGGTTCACCCGACTACGAACGACTGATCAACATCGTGCACGACGCCGCGCTCGGCGCAGGCAAACGGCTCTGTGGCCCATTTGCATGGCGCGATCGGCCCGATTTCACTTGCTTCCAGAGCGCCAGTGAGATCGTCGCGATCGGCCGCGGAGTTGGCGATGAACTCGGACCCCTCAAAGACACGCAAGGCAAACCCACCGCTGGCCCCTACGCCCCGAAAAAATAGTTGTTGCCGTATTGTGGGGCAACTCGGAGGTTACACCGGCGATGGGAATGGGGCCGCGCAGAGTTTTGTGACAGTCTCGTTTGGTTGCTGTGGCGCGGGGGAGGGGCCGGGGCTGAAGCCCCTCGTTCATCGGGGGTGATATTTCGCAGGGCTAAAGACCTGCGCTCCGACCAAAGACCTACTTTGCTTTGAAGGCGGCTAGCATTTGTAGTTCGCGGGTGACGGTTTCTTTGGGTAAGGGGTGGTATGCGAGGGCTGAGACTTCCTTCTGGCCGGCGGTGAGGATCCATTCGAGGAAGTCGGCGACGGCGGATTTGGTGGCGGGATCGGGGATTGATTCGGGGACGAGGAGCCACGTGAAGCTGGTGATGGGGTAAGCGTATTTGCCGGGGGCGTTGGTGAGGGAGGAGGCGATGGCAGAGGTGCCGTGGGGGGCGATGGCGGCCGCGGCGAGGGTGGCCAGGTTGGCCTGCATGAAGTTGCCGGCGGCGTTGCGGACGATTCCGTAGCTGAGTTGGCGCTGGATGGCGTAGGTGAGCTCGGTGTAGCCGATGGAGTTGGGTGTTTCAGCGACGGTGGCGGCGACGCCGTCGTTACCCTGGACGCCTTTGCCGACGGGCCATTTGACGGTGGTGCCGCTGCCGACGGTGGCCTTCCAGTCGGGGGTGGTTTTGCTGAGGAAGTCGGTGAAGGCGAAGGTGGTACCGCTGCCGTCGTTGCGGTGGATGACGACGATGGGAGCGCTGGGCAGGGGGACGCCGTGGTTGACGGCACGGATGGCGGGGTCATCCCAGTTGCGGATATTTCCCAGGTAGATGTTGGCGAGGATCTCGGGCGTGAAGCGGAGGTTGTTGCCGATCTGGGGCAGGTTATAGACGGGCACGATGGCGCCGAGGACGGTGGCGAACTGGAGGAGCTTTACGGGCATCTGGCGCATGTAGGCGTCGGAGAGGGCGACATCGGAGGCGGCGAAGGTGACTTTGCTGTCGTGGAGCTGCTCGAGGCCGGCTTCGGAGCCGATGCTGTTGTATGTGATCTGAATGTCGGGGTGGTGCTGGTGGAAGGACTCTATCCAGGCCATGTAGAGAGGCGCGGGAAAGGTGGCGCCGGCGGCCTTGAGGATGCGGACAGGGCCTTGCGTGGGCGGGCTGGTGAGGGCGACGAGGAGTTTGTGGGTTATCTGGTCGGCGAGGTCGTGACGGATGCCGGAGGAAGCATATCGGCTGGGAGTGACGATATTGGACCAGAGAAGATCGCCGCCTTTGCCGAGGAGTTGTGCGGAGAGGAAGCCGCCATAGGCGGGGTAGCCGCTGGTGGACCGTGGGTTGACGGAGACATAGCCTCGGACCCAGGTCTCCATCCTGACTTGCAGGATTGCGTCGGCCTGGGTGGGATCGTCGACGATTTGGAGGGAGTGGTCTTTTTGCAGGTTATCGATGATTAGCTTGCGTGCGGCGGTCGAGTCGGATTTTCCGGTGATGGTGTCGATGTAGATCTTTTTGACTTGATGCAGGGTGTCGGTGGTTTGGGCGTGTGTGGGCAGAGTGATGGCTGCGGTGAGGGCGACGAGGAATCCGAGAAGGATGGATGCTGTGATCCATCTTTGGAGTGGCCTGAGGATGGATGGTCGCTTCATGGATGGCTATGGTCTCCGTGGAAGGACTTTGGCTGGGGCTGGTTGGGGTCTCTGGCTGCGTCGCTGGCTCTTTGGACCTCTTTGGCTGAGAAGGGTATCACCTGGTGGTGATTCGTGGGTAAAGGCTGGCTGGTGGATCATGGTCCGGTGCAAGTAAGATTGGTTGCCATGAGTGTATTTTTTGCTGCTGGAAGTCCGACAACTGAGATGTCTGCCGCCGATGTGAAGGCTGGTTTGTTTTCTGCGCTGGAGAAGCTGGGTGAGCGGAAGAAGGTGCTGGCGGTGCCGCCGGACTTTACGCGGTTTCATTCGCAGAGCGGTGTGCTGACGGAGCTGGCGTGGCAGTACTACGGGGATCGTCTGACGGATGTGCTTCCGGCGTTGGGAACGCATAAGGCGATGACCGATAGCGAGATTGCGACGATGTATGGGGCTACTCCCCGGGAGCTTTTCAGAGTGCATGACTGGCGGCATGATGTGGTGACGCTGGGCGATGTGCCGGGGGAGTTTCTGTATGAGGTGAGCGAGGGGAAGGTGGACTACTGCTGGCCGGCGCAGGTGAATAAGCTGCTGCGGGATGGTGGGCACGATCTGATTCTGTCGATCGGGCAGGTGGTTCCGCATGAAGTGGTGGGGATGGCGAACTACAACAAGAACATCTTTGTGGGGACGGGTGGGTCGATTGGGATTCATCGCAGCCATTTTCTGGGTGCAGTGTATGGGATGGAACGGATGATGGGGCGTGCTGATACTCCGGTGCGTCGGGTGCTGAATTATGCGAGCGATCACTTTGCGACGAATCTGCCGATTGTGTATGTGCAGACGGTGGTCGGGAAGAATGATGCTGGCAAGCTGGTGATGAGGGGGCTTTACATCGGGGACGATGTTGAGTGTTTTGAGCTGGCTGCGGCGCTGAGTTTGAAGGTCAACTTTAAGATGATGGACCGGGAGATCAAGAAGGCCGTGGTGTTTCTTGATCCGCATGAGTTTCGGAGTACCTGGCTGGGGAATAAGAGCGTGTACCGGACTCGGATGGCGTTGGCAGATGATGCAGAGTTGATTGTGCTGGCTCCGGGTGTGCATGAGTTTGGCGAGGATGCGGCGATTGATGTGCTGATTCGGAAGTATGGATACTGCGGGACACCGAAGACTCTGGAGTATGTGAAGCAGGATCCGGCGCTGGCAGGGAATTTGAGCGCGGCGGCTCATTTGATTCATGGGTCGAGCGAGGGACGGTTCAGGATTCGGTATTGTCCGGGGCATTTGACTCGCGAAGAGATCGAGAGCGTCCACTTTGAGTATGGGGATCTGGCGACGTATATGGCGAAGTACGATCCGGAGAAGTTGAAGGATGGGTGGAATGTTGTGGATGGCGAGGAGATTTTCTATATTTCGAATCCGGGGCTTGGGTTGTGGGCATATGAGGGAAGGTTTAAGGACTAGTTAGAGTGACAAGGAGAGTCGTGTTGCTTTCAAGATTGAGTGCTTTGGCGCTGGCGGTATTGTTTGGCTCCGCGGCTGCTTTCGGGCAGGCAGGGAATTGGGTGGGTTCGTGGGCTGCCTCGCAGCAGTTGCCTGAGCCGCAGAACTCGCTTGCAGTGGAAGACCTGCAGGACGCTACGCTGCGGCAGATTGTTCATCTGTCGGTGGGTGGGCCTGAGTTGCGGGTGCATGTGTCGAATGCGTTTGGGAAGGCTCCGCTGCATTTGACTGCGGTGCATGTGGCTCGGCCTGCGGCTGCGGGTGGTGGTGCGATCGATCCGGCTACGGATAAGGCTCTGACTTTTGGCGGGGCTCAGGATGTTACGGTGCCGGCGGGGGCGGAGTTTATCTCTGATCCGGTTGCGTTTCCGGTAGGGCCGTTGTCGGACCTTGTGATTACGCTGCATATGGATGCGGCTCCGGCTTCGCAGACGGGGCATCCGGGGTCAAGGGCGACTTCGTATGTGGCGCATGGGGACCAGGTTTCGGCGGTGAGCTTGCCCGATGCAAAGAAGGTGGAGCACTGGTATCAGATTTCAGGTGTGGATGTGGCTGCGCCCGGTGCTGCTGTTGTGACGCTGGGGGATTCGATTACGGATGGGCGCGGCTCGACGACGAATGGGAATGATCGGTGGCCGGATGTGCTGGCGCGGCGGTTGCAGTCGGACAAGAAAACGCACACGGTTGGGGTTTTGAATGCGGGTACAGGCGGGAATCGCGTGCTGCTGGATGGACTGGGGCCGAATGCGCTGGCACGGTTCGATCGCGATGTGATGGCTCCGTCGGGAGTGCGGTATGTGATTGTGCTGGAGGGCATCAACGATCTGGGGACGTTTACGCGCGAGGGGAATGTGGGGCAGGCGGAGCATGATGCTCTGGTGCATCGGATCCTTTCGGCGTATGAGCAGATGGCGCTGCGGGCTCACGCGCATGGGATCAAGGTGATTGGGGCGACGATTCTGCCGTTTGGCGAGTCGGGGTACTATCGCGCAAGTCCGGCGAGTGATGCTGACCGGCAGGCGATCAATCAGTGGATTCGGACGACGAAGAACTTTGATGCGGTGGTGGATTTCGACAAGGTGGTGCGCGATCCGGCTCATCCTGAGCAGATGCTGCCTGCGTATGACTCGGGCGATCACCTTCATCCCTCAGCCGCGGGGTATCGGGTGATGGGAGAGGCTATTCCTCTTTCACTGTTTGCTTACTAGCGACCGCGGATTGACGCGGAGGTGCGCGGAGCAAAGGCGTAACAGTGATCAGGGGATAAAGCGGATAAAAGCAAGAAAAAAGGATGGTACAGGCTAAAGCTCACTGGGGAGTTGCCCTTTGTGGGCTAGAGTGAGTATGCTGGGACGGTTGAAAGTGGTTAGACCAATCGATTTTGTGATGAAGAAGGGTGTTGGCAATGGCTGAAGGATTGAAACTTCCTAAATTTTCAGTAGGGGTGGGTGACCGGTTTGCGCATCAGGCGAAGGCGCAGCTTGCGGCTTGTGTGATGGCCGCCAACGCGGGGGTTGAGGTTTCACCGGTGTGGAACAAGTCGAACCGCGAGCACATGATTATCGGCTCCGAGCCGAGCCAGACGCGCGTGGCCGCCGATGCGGCGGTGAAGGAGCTGGGGTGGACTAAGCCTTATTTTCTGGATGCGGACCATATCAATTTGAATACGGTGGAGCGGTTTCTGGCGCCGTGTGACTTCTTTACGCTGGATGTGGCGGAGATGATTGGCAAGCCGGCGGACGCGAAGGATGTGGCGGCGTTTGTGAAGCGGCATCCGGAGCTGGTGGGGACGGTGACGATTCCGCATATCGACGAGCCTTTCAAGACGGATGAGGCGTTTGTGACGGGCGTGGCCAATAAGTTTCTGGCTGCGGTGCAGGATGCGGGGCGGATTTATCGGTTTCTGGTGGAGAAGAAGGGTGCGGGGAATTTCGTGCCTGAGGTCTCGATGGATGAGACGGACTATCCTCAGACTCCGGTAGAGCTGCTGATTATTCTGGCGGCGATTGCGGATGAGAAGATTCCGATCCAGACGATTGCGCCGAAGTTTACGGGACGGTTCAACAAGGGCGTGGACTATGTAGGGGATGTGCCGCAGTTCACCAAGGAGTTCAACGAGGACCTTGCGGCGATTGCGTTTGCGATCAAGACGTATGGGCTGCCTGAGAATTTGAAGCTGAGCGTTCACTCGGGGTCGGACAAGTTTTCGATCTATCAGGCGATTCATGACGCGGTGAAGAGGTTTGGCGCGGGTGTGCATTTAAAGACGGCTGGGACGACCTGGCTGGAAGAGCTGATCGGGCTGGCTGAGGCTGGTGGATCAGGGTTGGAGATTGCCAAGGAAGTTTATGCGGAGGCGTATTCGCATCGTGAGGAGTTGTGCGCTCCTTATGCGACGGTGATCGATATCGATCCGGCGAAGCTGCCGTCTCCGGAAGAGGTGAATGGCTGGACCAGTGAGCAGTTCACGTCGGCGTTGCGCCATGATCAGAGCAACAAGGCGTATAACCCGAGCTTCCGGCAACTGCTGCATGTGGGTTTCAAGGTGGCGGCTAAGATGGGTGAGCGGTACTTGAATGCGCTCGAGGCCAATGAAGCTGTTGTGGCGCGTAATGTTACGACGAACCTTTTTGATCGCCATATCAAGCCGGTTTTTCTAGGACAATAAAAGGCTGGAGTAGGGAATAGGGAGTAGAAAGACGGAGAGGACTGTCTGAATGATTGTGGTGCTGATGGGGGTGACCGGGTCGGGGAAATCGACGATCGGGACGCTGCTGGCTGAGCGTACTGGTGCGGTGTTTGCCGATGCGGACGATTATCATCCGGCGGCGAACAAGGAGAAGATGGCGGCGGGGCATCCGCTGAATGATGCGGATCGGCAGCCGTGGCTGGAGACTCTGAATGGACTGATGCGCGGGTGGTTTGATGCGGGAAAGAATGGAGTGCTGGCGTGTTCGGCACTAAAGGAAAGGTATAGGGCAACGCTGGCAGCGGGAATGCCGACGGGAGCGGTGAAGTTTGTTTGGCTGGATGGATCCCGGGATATGATCTCGGAGCGGCTTTTGGAGCGGCATCATGAGTTCATGAATCCGAAGCTGCTGGAGAGTCAGTTTGAGGCGCTGGAGCCACCGAAGGATGCTTTGCGTATAGTGAATGATCGTAGCCCAGAGGAGATTGTGAGCCAGATTCTGGAGTACGTCTCGTCGGAGCCGATTTGGTAGTGAGATTGAGTGAAGACTGGTAACAGAAAAGATTAGAAAGTTAGAGAGGAATTTTTCGATGGGGCATCCGTTGTTTGATCTGAAGGGCAAGACGGCAGTGGTGGTGGGGGGGACGTCCGGCATCGGACTGGCGATGGCGATTGGTCTGGCAGAAGCTGGCGCCGATGTGGTGGCGAGTTCGCGCCGGGCTGAGCAGGTGGAAGAGGCCGCCAAGGCGATTGAGGCCAAGGGACGGAAGTCGCTGCGGCTGACTTCGGATGTGGCCGATCGGGCTTCGCTCGAGGCACTGCTGGATGGAACGGTGAAAGAGTTTGGGAAGGTCGATATCCTGATCAACTCGGCGGGGAAGATCAAGCGGGAGCCTACGCTGACGGTATCGGAAGAGATGTGGGACGACATCATGGATACGAACGTGACCGGGACGCTGCGGGCTTGCCAGATCTTCGGGAAGCATATGTTGGAGCGCGGGTATGGGCGGATCATCAATATCGCGTCGCTGAATACTTTTGTTTCGTTGAAGGAAGTGACGGCTTATGCGGCTAGCAAGGCGGCGGTGGGTGCGCTGACGAAGTCGCTGGCGGTGGAGTGGAGTGCAAAGGGTGTGACGGTGAATGCGATTGCTCCGGGAGTGTTTCGGACGGCGCTGAATCAAAAACTTTTGGATGAGAGCGAGCGGGGTAAGGAGTTGCTGATGCGGACTCCGATGGGGCGCTTTGGGAAGACTGAGGAGTTGGTGGGAGCGGCGATTTATCTGGCCAGTGATGCTTCGGCTTTTGTTACGGGAGAGATTCTGGTGGTGGATGGCGGGTTCCTGGCCAGTGGTGTGAATCAGTAGTTTATTTTTTGCAGGTGAAGCCCCGGACTGAGCCGGGGCTTTTCTGTTTTTGTGGCGTCAGGGTTTTAGCGGTTCGAGTCCTAGGAGTTGAGCTACATTGTCGTGGAAGATCTGTTTTTGTTCGTTGGCGGTGAGGCCGAGGGAACGGACGGCTTTTATGGCTTCATCAGGTGTGTAGACGGGCCAATCGGAGCCGAAGAGGATGTGGTTGGTGCCTACTTTGTGCATGGTCCAGACAAGTTCGGGCTGAACGGGAGAGCCAGCGTAGGTGGCGGCGATGGCGGAGATGTCGAACCAGACGTTGTCGGCCATGCCGAGGCGCCGGATGAGTTCGAAGGAGACGGCCTCGCGAAAGTAAGAGAAGCCCATGTGGGCGAGGACGATTTTGGTTTTGGGATGCTGGACGGCGAGGAGTAGGAACTTGCCCATCTCGCTTGCGTCCCATGGCTTGTAGGAGTCGAAGAGGACGACGAGGTTGAGTTCGCCGCACTTTTCGACGACGGTGCCGACGTCGGGATCAGAGACGTCGAAGTTTTGGGTGTTGGGGTGGAGCTTAACCTCTTTTGCGCCTAGTTTTGCTACGCGATCGAGTTCGCTGAGGGCTGTCTGTTTGTCGGCTGGATGTACGGAGACGACTGGGTAGAAATGATTAGGAGATGCGGCGGCTGCTGCGAGGACGGCGTCGTTCTGCTGACGGGTCTTTTCGGGTTGTCCCTGGCGAGCGATGACGATGAGGGCGCTTTTGGCTACTCCGGCATTGGTGTCCAGTGTGCGAAGAGCTTCGGTGCCGATGGGTTGGGTTGGTGTGAGACCGTCGGCTTCGCCGAGGCGGAGGTGTGCGTGGGCATCAATGATGGAACCTTTGTATTGTTGTGTGGTCTGGGTGCGTGCTTGAAGAGTGGCGCACAGAAAGGCCGCGATTGCGACGCAAAGATGTTTCCTGTTCATTCGCTGAATCCCTCGGTTGGAAATTGGTCGCAAACAATCATGTTAACTGTTGCCGAGGCTGGAATGGGGTCACTAACGAGGTGCGTATTAAGTGTGTTCAGTGAGGGTTGATGGAAGAGAGAAGGTTCCTTCGACGATTTCGAGGAAGGTTCGCTCTTCGCGAAGGATCAGGCGCTTTGTTTGTGCCATGAGAAAGTTTGCTCGAGCTTCGGGATCGGATCGCAGACGGGCTCGGTAGGTTTCGTAAGCGGCGAGAGTATCGAAGGCGATCAAACCCCAGGCGATGTCGTTGGTTCCTTCGTGAGGAAGGAAGTAGCCGATGAGATGGCCTCCGCAGCGGGGGATGATGCGGGCCCAATTTTCTGCATACTTTTGGAATTCGTCTCTTTGAAATGGGTCGATCTGGTAGCGGATGAAGCACGTGATCTTCATGGAACTCCTGTCGGTGGGGAATAGGGGTTGTGGGATGTACGCAAGCGTTGGTGAGGCACAGACTACGGCGAGGGCGGCTATGGCTTCGCGACGATTGATCTGGCTGTCGAGATGAGGCTTCGGGGGAGGCATGTACGCAGTATGACGATTGCTGGACATTCATGATTCGTTTGCTGTCAAATGATGGATGTCGAGGGTGAATCGAAATGGCGGTGCATAAGATTGCAGCAGCAATTGGAGAACCGGCGCGGGAGCGGATGCTGTATTGCCTGATGGATGGGCATGCAAGGACCAGCACGGAGCTTGCTGTGGTGGCTGAGGTGAGTCCGTCCACTGCGAGCGTGCATTTGAATCGGTTGAAGGCGGCTGGTCTGGTGAAGGTGTTGGTGCAGGGGAAACATCACTACTACAGTCTGGATGGGAGCGAGGTTGCGCAGATGCTGGAGGCGCTGAGTGTTCTTGCGGGTACTCCAAGGAAAAAGTTTGTGCCTAATACTCCTAGCCGGTTGTGTGCGGCGCGTACATGTTACGACCATCTGGCGGGCACGATGGGCGTCTTGCTGCATGATCGCCTGAAGGTTATGGGATGTTTGAGGGAGAAGGATGGTGGGCGTGCGTATGAGCTGACGCCGAAGGGAGTGAAGTTATTTGAGTCTTTGGGTGTTGATCTTGAGGCGACGTTTAGTTTGCGACGAAGGTTCGCGTTTCCGTGTCTGGATTGGAGTGAGCGGCGTCCTCATCTGGGCGGCGGGCTGGGGGCGGCTTTGTTGAAGGTTGTACTGAAGAAGAAGTGGGTGACGCAGGATTTAGACAGCAGGACTCTTGCTGTTACTGGTGTAGGGCAGCGTGAGATGCTGCGTCAGTTTGGGCTTCAAGTCGAACGAAGCGGCAGACAGTAGAGATGGTCCGGGCTGGTTCAGCCTAGCCACTTGGGGTTGGCGGCGGTGCCGTCGTATTGGGCTGAGGTTTTGAAGAGCTCGTAGCGGCCTTCGAGGGCGGCTTCGCGAGTGCGGGCGAGGATGGCGGTCTGCTGGGCTTCGGTGAGGGGTTTGAAGGTGCGGGCGGCGGTCAGGGCTTGCTCGAGGATGGTGGGGGAGTCGATGCCGGTGATGACGACGGAGACGGGTTGGGTGAGGCCGTAGTGGAGGGCTTCGATGGGCTCGACGGTTTTGGAGTCGAGGATGTGATGGTCGCCGAAGGTCTTCATGGCGAGGATGCCGATGCCCTGCTTGAGGGCAACGGGGATGACTTCGCGGGTGAAGGAGCGGAAGTGGGCGTCCATGACGTTGATGGGCATCTGGATGGTGTCGAAGTGGAAGCTGTGCTTTTGGGCGGTTTCGAGCATGCGGAGGTGGACGGCGGGGTCTTTGTGGCCGGTGAAACCGATGTAGCGGATCTTGCCGGCTTGTTTGGCGGCTGCTGCTGCTTCGATGGCTCCGTTGAGGGCGAAGATGCGGTCGGGGTCTTCCATGCGGATGACTTCGTGAAATTGGACGAGGTCGATGGTGTCGGTTTGGAGGCGGCCGAGGGATTGCTCGAGCTGCTTGTTGTAGGAGTCTTTGGTGCGGCCGTCCATTTTTGTCATGAGGAAGGATTTTTGGCGGTAGCCGTCTCGGAGAGCCTGGCCCATGCGGACTTCGCTGAGGCCGTCGTTGTAGTCCCAGCAGTTGTCGAGGAAAGTGATGCCGCTGTCGATGGCTTTGCGGATGAGGGCGATGCTTTCGTCGGCGTTGGATTGCTTGCCGATGTGGTAGCCGCCGAGGCCGATGGCGGAGACACGCTCGCCGGTGGTGCCTAGTTCACGGTAGATCATGCCGGGGGCTTCGGGGCGTTTGGGGGTGGAGGCTGATGTTTGGGCGAAGCTACTGGAGGTGGTGGCGGCTATTCCGGCGGCGGTGGCGGATTTTAGGAAGTCGCGGCGTTCCATCTGAACCCCCTGTCTGGTGATTTGGATGCGGTGACAGGCGGGCCAGATGGATTGGCCGAAGGGGACTTCTCTCAGGGCTGATTTGTCACGATAGGGAGTTCGATGAAGCTGGCGTTGGTGGGTGTGTGGTAGATACGTTGGATTGCTTTCTTGTAGTCGGCGGGTTTGGCGAAGAAGATGTTCGGTACGAAGGTTTGGGGGTTGCGGTCGTAGAGGGGGAACCAGCTGGATTGGATTTGGACCATGATGCGGTGGTCGGGCAGGAAGACGTGGTTGGCGGTGGGTAGAGCGAATTTGTAGAGTTGGGGTGCGTCAGGGGTGATGGAGGCGGGCTGCGAGAGGCTTTGACGATAGCGGCCGCGAAAGATGTCCATGGAGATGGGGAGTTGGTAGCCGCCGAGTTCGGGCTGGCCGGCGACCTCATCGGGATAGACGTCGATGAGTTTGACGACCCAGTCGCTGTCGGTGCCGGATGTGGAGGCTATGAGGTTGGCGATTGGTTCGCCGCTGATTTTGACGGGTGCGGTGAGGATGTCGGTCTGGAAGGTGAGGACGTCAGGACGGCCAGAGAATTCGCGCTGATCGTCTACGAGCCAGCGAATCCACGAGAGGTTTGGCGTGTAGCCGATGGGTTGACTTGGGCGTGTGCGGAAGGGCACGGGATGAGCGGGATCGGAGACGTATTCGTCGAAGGCTTCGGTGGTTGGCGGTGCTGTGAAGGCGAGTTTGGCGGAGGGTTGGAGGTAGAGTGGCGTTGGCTTGGGGGTGCATCCGGCCTCGCATCCTGTAGGCCAGGATTTGAGGCTTTGCCAGCGATTGGTGCCGGTCTCGAAGGCGGTTACGGGGGAGACGGTGAGTGGGGGCGCGTCGTCGTGGAGATAGTGGGCAAGGAAGGGCGCGAGGATCTGCTCGCGGAAGTAGAGGCCGGTGTCGCTGCGGAACTTGATGGCTCCGAGGGATTCGGCGTCCATGATCTCCTGGCCGTGGTGCCAGGGGCCGAAGACGAGGAAGAGTTTGTCGTGCTGGGTGTCTTTTGGCTGGAGGACCTTGTAGACGGCGGGTGCGCCGTAGATGTCCTCCTGATCCCATAGGCTGGCTACGAGCATAGTGGGGACGGTGAGGGGCTCGGCGGCGAGGACGCGGTCGACGGCTTGGTCGCTCCAGAAGGAGTCGTAGGCTGGATGGTCCGTTACCTTTTTCCAGAAGCCGATTTGGTCCATGTTGCGTTGCTTGCCGAGCTCACCGGCGGAGACGGCGTTCATGTAGGTGTCGTAGTCGTCGAAGTTGCTGGTGAGCCAGTGGGCGCTGTTGTCGCGGGTTCCGGCCTGCTCGTAGATGTAGGGCATGTTCTGCTGGCGGAAGGCGCCGTTGTGGAACCAGTCGTCGCCGCGCCAGCCGTCGACCATGGGGTTCATGGGGACAACGCATTTGAGCGCGGGATGGGGATGCACGAGGGGCATGAGGGCGAGGAAGCCGTCGTAGGAGATGCCGAGGACGCCGACTTTGCCGTTCGACTCGGGTGTGTTTTTGACTAGCCAGTCGATGGTGTCGTAGGTGTCGGTGGACTCATCGACGGGAGTTGGGTTGAGGGGGCCGTGGATGGGGCGGTTCATGATGTAATCGCCCTCGCTGCCGTATTTGCCGCGGATGTCCTGGACTACCCGGATGTAGCCGCCGTTGACGATGGTTTCGGTTGCGTTGTCGTAGCCCCAGAGGGTGGGGCCGAGGTGGGTGCTGTAGCCGTTCGAGGTGAGCGTGGTTGCGCTGTAGGGCGTGCGGGTGAGAAGGATGCCGGCGCGCTTTGCGCCTTTGGGCACGAGGATGACAGTGTGCAGCTTGATGCCGTCGCGCATGGGGATCATGACTTCGCGGCGGGCGTAGTCCATGCCGTAGGTCGGTTGTTGGAATGTGGCGGGGGTTTCGCTGGGGTAGTTCGGATACTGGGGGGCGTTCTGAGCGTGCAGCGCGCTGATGAGGATCAAGGTGGACGACAGGAGTGCTGCAGGACGGGGCCAACGAGCTGTTCTAGACATGTAGGAACGCCTTCTGAAGGGATAGAGGGAAGGTAGCACATCACCCTTTTGCTAGAGGAAGAATAGGCATAGAAAAGAGCCCACAAGGGTTGGTGCTGGTGGGCTCTTTATACAAGGCAAGACCTGACAGCAAAGTCTAAGCTGTTGTTCTGCGCCTATGCCGGATGAGGGCTATCAGTCCAGAGATACCAGAGCCGAACAGCAGTATGGAAGAAGGCTCCGGAGTTGCAGCAGTGGCAAACTCTTGCGCCAGGAAAGCGTCTGCGGCTGTTGTGGGGTGAACACCGTCCCAGAAGAGGTACTGATTGGGATTCGAGCAGACTGATGTGCCGTTGAAACAGGGATCCTTCACATCGGTGAACCCGTAGGACGGATCACTAGTTATTTGATCGAGCAGGGTGAAGGTGTCTCCGTAACTCACGCCCGATGGCAGGCTGGCCAACAGCAGAGAATTGAATTCCTCGCTATATGCTGTTGCTACGGGATCGCCATAGAACTCAGGAGTCAGGCCTATATCAGGCAAGCCAGGTACCAGAATGTGTTGGACGCCTTCGGCTTGAAGAGTAGCGACGATGGAGTCAATGTTCGTTACTGCTGTTGTAGGTGATCCGCCGGCGAAGAAGTCATTGGCTCCGCCCCACACTATGAATAGGGCACTAGAGGTCAGCGCTGGAGTCAACAGGGGCGCGGACCCTGCCAATTCGACCTGCATTCCAGGAAGGCCGAGCTTTCCCGGAGTAGTCTGTGTACCGCCGTCTACATAGTTTCCTACACCCGTGGTAGCCCCTCCATAGGCGAAGTCGAAGAGTGGGACTCCCCACGCAGTCGCCAATTGCTCCACGGCGACTGGCCCGTTGGAGAAGCGACCCTGGTAGTAAGGTGAGGGGGGATATCCGATAGCTGCGTAGAGGTTGCCGTTATCGGACAGGCTGTCTCCGTAGACCACGACGGCAGAAAACGAGCTGGCGCCGGCAAGTGACGTCAGTGTAATGAGGACAGTTGCAAGAGATGTGGCCAAGAGCATTGATTTGTAGAAACGCATGAATGCCTCCGCTTACGAGCTACTCGAATGCGAAACATGGCCCATATTGCCAACAACAGACAACTCGTCGATAAATCAACCTGCCAGGTGGGATTCTCAAAGTAGTCGTGTCAGAAGTGCTTGTCAACGTTTCATTTCGCGTAGGCTCTATCGGCTGCCATCCTGGCGATGAGAGTGGCCGTGTTGACGCAAAGCGCGCTACAAGCGGCTTGCCATTCGGGCGATTAGTGTTGCCGTGTAGGCGGCGCCGAAGCCGTTGTCGATGTTGACTACGGTTACGTTGGGGGAGCAGGAGTTGAGCATGCCGAGGAGGGCAGCTGCTCCGTTGAAGCTGGCGCCGTAGCCTACGGAGGTGGGGACGGCGATGACGGGGACTCCGACGAGGCCACCGACTACGCTGGGGAGTGCGCCTTCCATCCCGGCGCAGACGATGACGGCGTTGGCCTGGTTGATGGTTTCGCGCTGGGCGAGGATGCGGTGGAGGCCAGCTACTCCTACGTCGTAGTGGCGGGTGATGTGGGTGCCGAAGAGCTCGGCGGTGATGGCGGCCTCTTCGGCGATGGGGAGATCGCTGGTTCCGGCGCAGAGGACGGCAACGTGGCCGCGAGGGGCGGCGTGGGATTGCCGGAGGGTGATGGCTCGCGCTGATGGGTGGTGGATGGCTGCGGGGATGGCTGTGAGGACGGCTTCGGCTGTGGCTTCGTCGGCCCGGGTGGCGAGAACGTCGACACCGGTAGCGGCCATGCGGGAGAAGATTTCGGCGGTTTGGGCAGGGGTTTTGCCGGCGGCGTAGATCACCTCGGGGAGCCCGCTGCGGAGGGTTCTGTGGTGGTCGATTTTGGCGTGGCCGAGGTCTTCGAAGGGGAGGTCGGCTAGGCGGGCGGAGGCTTGCTCGGGGGTGAGGGTGCCGCGTTGGACTTCGGCGAGGAGATGGAGGAGGGTCGTGGGATTCATTTTGCTTTACGAATTAATTTCGGTTCGGGTGTAGGAGTGCGGTTCGCGTCGCGAATGCCCACATCTCAAAATCGAGATATGGAGCACCCAGATTTGTGGAGATGCTTCCTTCATTGCTTCGCCTGAAGATATGCGGCGGTGGCGGATTGGATGACTTGTTTGACGGGGACGTTGTGCTTTGCGGCGGCGGTGCGGCAGTCTTCGAACTCGGGGGCGGCGTTGAGGACTTCGTTGTTGCGGGAGCCGATTTTTATGCGGATTTCGCCGTAAGGTGTGGTGACGGTGGTGTGGGTGCGGTCGAGGCAGGAGCGGCGCTCTTGGTGGATGCGGACGCCTAGGGTGCTGGTCTCGCGGAGGAGTAGGCGTTCGAGCGCGGGGGCGTGGGCTTCGTCGGTGAGGATGGTGATGAGGGTGCCTAGGCGGCCCTTTTTCATTTGGACGGCGGTGGACATGACGTCGAGGGCTCCTTGCTGGAGGGCGGACTCGGTGACGTGGGCGAGGATTTGGGGGGAGAGGTCGTCGATGGCGGTTTCCAGGATGGTTACGGTTGTTGCGTTGGCATCCTGCAAAGGTGAAACAGGTCCCTCCACTGCGGCAAAGTGCGCCTCCGGTCGGGATGACACTTCTTTTGGGTGTGAGTGGGTGGTGGTGGAGGCTTCGACGGCATCTCCGATGCTTAGGCGGAGGACGTTGGGGAAGTCTTTGGGGTTGCGGGTTCCGGCGCCGTAGCCGATTTGCTGGACACGCATGGCGGGCTGGGGGCCGAAGGTTGGTGCGAGGGTGCGAATGAGGGCTGCGCCGGTGGGGGTGACGAGTTCCTTTTCGATGTGGGCCGAGTAGGTGGGGAGGCCGCGGAGTAGGTCGGCGGTGGCGGGGGCGGGGACGGGGAAACGGCCGTGGGCACAGTCGACCATGCCTCCGCCTACGTTGAGGGGGGAGGCGTGCCACTTGTCGATGTTGAGGGCTTGGATTCCGGCGGCGGCGCAGACGATGTCGACGATGGCGTCTACTGCGCCTACTTCGTGGAAGTGAATCTTTTCGATGTCTATGTTGTGGATTTTTGCTTCGGAGGCTCCGAGGAGTTCGAAGGTTTTGATGGCTGTTTGCTTGACCTCGGGGGCGAGGTTGGCGGATTGGATGAGGGCGCGGATGTTGGTGAGGGAGCGGCCGTGGATGTGCTCGTGATGATGTTCTTCTTCGTGGGTGTGAGGGTGGCCGGTTTTGTGGAGGTGCTGGGTCTTGGGATGGTGATGGTGGGCGTGGTCTTCGGCTGGGCGCTGGTCTTGGATCTTGCTGGGAAAATGATCGTGAGGGTGGGTGTGGGTGGGGTGGTGTGTGTGTGGGTCTTCGGCTAGCTTGCCGTTCTCAAGGACGTGGACCTTGGTGCTGGAGATGCCGCTGCGATCGACCTTTTCGATTTTTAGGGAGGCGTTGAGATTGAGGGCTGCGGTGGCGTCGTGGAGGATCTGCGGGTCGAGGCCGGCGTCGATGAGGGCTCCGAGGAACATGTCGCCACTGATGCCGGCGAAGCAGTCGAGGTAGGCGATACGCATGGGGGCTATTGTTTCATGGCGGGAGGGTGGAAGGCTTAACACCGATTGTCACTGATGACACCGATTTCAAATGACGAAAGGCCCGGCTTATTTTGTGGCGGGGGTGATGGCGGTGGCGGGTAGGACTTCGTTCATGGAGCCGGAGCGGTAGCCCTGGGTGTCGAGGGTGATGTAGAGGAAGCCGAGGGGGCGGAGGGCGGCGGTGATGTGGTCGAGGGTTTCGATGTTGAGGGCGCGGGGGAGTTCGGGGCGGGAGATTTCGATGCGGGCGAGGTCTCCGTGGTGGCGGACGCGGACTTGTTGGAAGCCTAGAGCGTGGAGGGCGGCTTCGGCTTGTTCGACCTGGGTGAGGTTTTCGCGGGTGACGGGGCGGCCGTACTCGATGCGCGAGGAGAGGCAGGCGCTGGCGGGCTTGTCCCAAAGGGTGAGGCCGGCTTCGCGGGCGAGGGTGCGGATTTCGGACTTGGTGAGCTGAGCGGTGACTAGCGGGGCTACGGCGTGGTGCTGGGCGGCGGCTTGCTGGCCGGGGCGGAAGGCTGCTACCGACGGGGCCTGGTCGTCGAGGTTCATGCCATAGGCGATGTGGACGAAGGCTTTTTGTGCGCGGAGTTGCTCCATCTGGGTGAAGAGCTCGTCTTTGCAGTGGAAGCAGCGCTGGGTGTCGTTGCGCTGGTAGTCGGGGTTTTCGAGTTCGGCGGTTTGGAGGATGTGGGTAGGGATGGAGTGTTCGGCGGCGAAGGCGAGGGCGGCGGCTAGTTCGGCTCGGGGGAGCGAGGGGGAATCGGCGATGACGGCTAGCATTTTGTCGCCGAGGGTTTGACGGGCGGCGTAGGCGAGGTAGGCGGAGTCGGTGCCGCCGGAGTAGGCGACCATCACGCTGCCGAGATCTCGCAGGGTGGCCTGGAGGAGAGCGGATTTGGCGGCGAGATCCATCTGTTTGGATTGTAGGACAGATTGAGGATGCTGCCATGGAGGCGGAAAGGCTTAACACCGATATTCACCGATGACACCGATTAAATGCAGACCGTGTGCCTTCACGAAGGGGCGAGATGTGCGTAGGCTGATTACACCGATTGTTCGGTGAAAGAGGGTCCGATGCTGGTTCGTTGCTTGAGTTTTGCTGCTTCGATGGTTCTGATGGCTGCTTGTCCGGCTGTGGCGCAGATGAATATGGCAGGGCATGACATGGGGGCGATGAAGGAGATTCCTGCGCCGGAGAAGCTGCCGGTTCCGGTGAAGATGACTGGGATAGGAAACAGCCATCTGGCGATTACGGCGAAGCCTGAGGCTCAGGTTTGGTTTGATCAGGGGCTGAATCTGCTGCATGATTTTTGGGATTACGAGTCATTGAGGGCGTTTGAGCAGGCGGTGCGGGTGGATCCGGATTGCGCGATGTGCTACTGGGGGCTGTATCAGGCTTTGATCTTCAGGAGCAGCGATGCAAATGCTTATGCAGATCAGGCGTTAGCCAATGCAGTGCGGCTGAAGAGTCGCGCGGGGAAGAACGAGCAGCTTTATATCGAAGCGGCGGTTGCGGGGCATGAGGCGGCGAAGGCTGCAGAGCCCGGGGCGAAGACCGATGACTCGAAGGAGATTGCGATCTGGCGGCAGCTGGTGAAGGAGTATCCGACGGATTTGCAGGCGAAGATCTTTTTGTCGGGCAGTCTCCGCGATGGGTATGACGAGGCTGGGGAGCCGAAGAAGGGCACGAAGGAAGAGATTGCGATTCTGGAAGAGGTGCTGAAGGCGGCTCCGAATGATTCGGCTGCGCACCACTACTGGATTCATGCGATGGAGCCGAGCGCGCATCCGGAGAAGGCTCTGGAGAGTGCGACGATGCTGGCTAGTCTGGCTCCGGCTTCGGGACATATGGTCCATATGCCGGGGCATATTTTTTATCGCGTGGGTGATTATGCGCAGGCGGAGCACTGGTTTGCGGCTTCTACGGCGGTGGATGAGCAATACATGCGCTCGCAACATGTGGGTGTGGATGATGACTGGAACTATGTCCACAACCTGATGTACGGGATTGCGAATTTGATGGAAGAGGGGAAGCTGCGGGAGGCTACGGAGTTGTCTGGGAAGCTTTCGGGGGCGAGAGGGCAGTTTCGGGAGACGCTTTATGTCGGCACGCCTCGGGATGGGATGACTCGGCTGGATCCGCAGCTTCCGGTGGCTCTGCGGACGGGCGATTGGGCCAGTGTGCAGAAGATGCTGGAGGGGGCCAAGCCAGAGGAGAAGCTCGAGAATCTGAAGTTCCTTGCGGGGCAATTGGGGGAGTTTGCACGTGGCATGATTGCGGTGCAGGCGGGCGATTTGGTTGCGGCGCAGGCGGCTTCGACGAGGCTGGATGCGGAGCTGTGGCGTATGTCGCAGAAGGTGAAGGATGCTCCGAAGAAAAAGAAGGAGGAGGCGAAGTCTCCGATGATGGCTGCGGTGATGCCGGATGCTTTGCCGGGGCCGCTGGTGTCGAGTCTGTCGATTATGTCGCTGGAGTTGCGGGGAGCGATTCTTGCGGAGCAGAAGAAGCTGGATGAGGCGAAGGCTTTGTTTGATGAAGCGGCACAGGAGGAGAAGGGGCTGGGCTATCGTGAGCCTCCTAACTATATCCGTCCAGTGGGTGAGGCGGAGGGTGCGGTGTTGATGCGGGCGGGCGATTATGCCGGTGCGCATAAAGCTTATGAATCGGCGTTGGTGGAGAGGCCGAAGTCGGGGTTTCCGCTGTATGGGATGGCTCGGAGTAGCGAAGCGGCGGGGGATGCGGCGGCGGCTCGGGCTGAGTATGCGAGGTTTGTTGCGGCATGGAAGGATGGGGATCAGGGGATGGCTGAGATGGCGCATGCTCGGGAGTACATGGCTGGGCAGAAGGCTGTGGCTGCGAATTGAGGTGCGGGATGGAACATCACCTGGAAGATACAGTGTCGCTTCTTAGTCGCACTCCCGCTGCGCTTGATGTGCTTCTGCGTGATCTGCCGGAGACCTGGACGTTTCGAAACGAAGGTGAAAATACTTGGAACGTATTTGATGTTGTTGGCCATCTGGTACATGGTGAGCGAACCGATTGGATGTCGCGAGCACGGATGATATTGCAATTCGGCGAGAGTCGGACGTTTGAGCCGTTTGATCGGTTGGGGCAGGTGCGGGAGAGTCAGGGTAAGTCGCTGGGACAGTTGTTGGATGAATTTGCTCGTTTGCGGTCTGAAAATCTGGGTGAACTACGTGCTCTGAATCTGCGGCAAGTAGACCTTGAGCGGAGTGGGCGGCATCCTAGCTTTGGTGTCGTTACTCTTTCGGAGTTGCTAGCGACTTGGGCGACTCACGATTTAACGCATTTGCACCAAATCTCACGGATTATGGCTCATCAGTACCGTGAGGCGGTGGGGCCGTGGAGTGTATACCTTGGGGTGTTGCAGTGTGGTGGGCACAGCTCTTCTTGATTAGTACGTGCTGGTAATTTTTTGCCAGATTTCGGGATCGACTGGGATGCCGAGGCGGAGGTTTTCTTCGCGGAGTTGGATGGTCTGTTCGCCGGGGTAGCGGGTGGGTTTGGTGGGGTCGGCGGGGGTGGCGCGGTGTAGGTCGTCGATGATGGCGTCGGCGATGTGGGTGAGTTCGGCTGCGCTGGTTATGTTGGTTGGGTCAATGGTGAGGAAGAGTTGGGATTGGCCGGTTTCGCGGAGAGGATCGGGGGAGAATTGGTGGGTGGCTAGGCCTCCGGAGAGCATGGTGGCCATCATGTCGAGGACGAGGGCGAGGCCGGAGCCTTTCCAGTAGCCGATGGGGAGTGCTCGCTGGGAGGCTTCGATGGCCGCGGCGTTGCGGGTGAGGTTGCCTGCAGTGTCGAAGCCGCCGTCGACGGGGAGGGGCTGGTTGCGCTTGGCGTAGGAGGCGAGGGTTCCGTAGGAGAATTGGGACATGCCATGTCGAGAATGACGTGGCCGTTTGCGCGTGGTATGGCGATGACTAGGGGGTTGTTGCCGAGGGTGGGGGTAGTGGCTCCCCAGGCTGGGAGGTTGGCGAGGGTGTTGCTCCAGCAGATGCTGAAGAGGCCGGCTTCGGCGGCTAGCCAGCCGTAGGTGCCTCCGCGCATCCAGTGGCTGGTGTTGCCGAGGGCTACCCCGCCGACGCCGTTTTGTTTGGCGAGGGTGATGGCGCGATTGATGGCGGCGTATGCGTTTAGGTTGCCGATGCCTCGGTTGCCGTTCCAGCGTTCGATACTGCCGAAGGCTGCGGTGAGGGTGGGTTCGGCGTGGATGTCGATGCTGCCGTTGAGGACCATGGCTTCGAAGCGAGGGAAGCGGTTGAGGCCGTGGGTGTAGACGCCGTCACGGGTGGTTTCGGCGATGAGGCGGGCGGAGAGGGCGGCGCGGTCTTCGCGGAGGCCCAGGCCCAGCATGGCGCGGTGGAGGGCTTCGTAGAGGTCGGTGTAGGGGACTCGGAGCATGTGGGTTTAGATCCAGCCTCCGTCGATGATGTGGTTTTGGCCGGTGATGGCGGCGCTGTCGTCGGCGGCGAGGAAGAGCAGGAGGCGGGCGACTTCTTCGGGAAGGATGTGGCGCTTGAGAGATTGAGCGGCGAAGATGCGCTCTTTGTAGGCGGGAGACATGTAGAGGCGGTTTTGACGTTCGGTGAGGATGGCTCCGGGCAGGACGCTGTTGACGCGGACGTTGAAGGGGCCGAGGTCGCGCGACAGGGAACGTGTCATGGCGACGATTGCGGCTTTGGCCATGTTGTAGAGGGTGAGGTCGGGAGTGGGGATCAACGAGGAGATGGAGCTCATGTTGATGATGGAGCCTTGGCCTGCGGTCTTCATGCCGGGGATGACGGCTTGTGCAGCGAAGAACTGGTGGTTGAGGTTCACGGACATGCGCTGGTGCCAGTATTCGGGGGTGACGTCTTCGATATGGTGGCGGTCGTCGCTGGCTGCGTTGTTGATGAGGACTTGCGGGGAGCCTAAGGCGGCAGAGATGTCGGCGATTGTGGATTGGAGGGTGGGGATGTCGGTGAGGTCGCAGCGACGGTAGAGCGGTGCGTGTGTGGAGCGGGGAGTGAGATTGTTGACCAGTGTGGTGGAGGGCTCGTCGGCTACGTCGAGGAAGACTACACGGGAACCTTGCAGGGCGAATTGTTCGACGGCGGCGGCGCCGATGCCTTGTCCGCCTCCGGTGATGAGAACTACTTTGTTGGCGAGGCTTGGATAGGTAGCGAAGATGCTGGGTGGGTTCATAGGGAATTAGGTCTAACGATGGATTGACGGCCCCGGAACAACATAGAAGAGCATACCCCAGGGGCTAAAGCCCCTTTTTGTTGTGGCTGCTTGAAAGACCCGAGGAGACCCAAGGCTGAAGCCTTGGGCTACCTAGAAGCGAAAGCCGATTCCTTTGGCATCGCCTAGTGGAAGAGGGGTGGGAGTTTGTCGCTGGCTCCGAAGAGGAAGATGGCTCCGATGATGAAGCTATAGGCGGCGGTGAGAGAGGTGACGATGGTCTGGACGCGCGGGCGGTGGGTGCTGGAAGCGAAGATGCCGGAGGCGCTGGCTGTCATGAGAGTGTTCATGAGGAGGAGGCCGAGGATGAAGCAGAGGAGTCCGAGGAAGCCGCGACTGGTTCCGCCGAGGTTGGCGGCGAGCAAGAAGAGGAGGAGTTGCGAGGGGGTTTCGGCGCCAAGACCATGGATGATGCCAACGGTGAAGACTGAGGTGCGGTCGTAACGGAAGGTGAAGGGGTCGGGTTTTGGGGCGGTGGGATTGGCGAGGCGACGGATGCGCCATTGGGTGTAGCGTGCTCCGGATATGAGCAGGGCGATGCGGCTGCGCGGTGTGGCGTGGTGGTGATGGTGCCCTGGTTTGCGGCGGAGGAAGGAGACGAGGACGTAGATACCGAGAGCGATGAGTGTGGCGCCGACGAGTCGCTCGCCGATGGCGTCCATGTGCTCGGGGAGGCCGATGTGGAGGAAGATGACGGCGGCTCCGAGGATGGCGACGGTGAAGGCGTGGCCGAGGGCGTAGAGGAGGCCGAGGCGCATGCCTTCGCGCCAAGTACGCTGGACGGAGGTGATGTCGGAGATGGCGGCGAGGTGGTCGTAGTCGAAGCCATGACGGAGTCCGAGGAGGGCGCAGGAGAGGAGGGCGAGTTCGAGGCTCGACGGCATGTCTTCTGGTAGGGTACGGGCTGGTTCGAGCGGACGCAAGGTGGGTGGTGGCGTGGCTCGATTTTTTAGGGTGTCAATTTTTAGCAATAGAATGGCGGTTGGATATTTGAAAGGGGCTTGGATGGATTTGGAGAAGGTGATGCGGGAGGCGGTGGCTCCGAGGCCTAAGGTGGCGCGGCCGATTGTGGTGATTGGGTCGGGTGGGATTGTGCATGATTCGCATCTGCCGGCTTATAAGAAGGCTGGGTTTCCGGTGATGGCGCTGGTGGATGTGAACCTTGAGAAGGCGGAGGGGTTGGCTAAGGGCTTTGGGATTCCGTTTGCCACGACTTCGATTGCAGAGGCGATTCGGTATGCTCCGAAGAATGCGGTGTTCGATGTAGCGTTGCCGGCTAAGGCGATTGCGGGGGTGCTGCCGCAATTGCCGGATGGGGCGGCGGTGCTGATTCAGAAGCCGATGGGAGAGACGCTGGCTGAGGCGGTGGAGATTCTGAAGATTTGTAGGAACAAGGGGCTAACAGCGGCGATAAATTTTCAGTTGCGGTGGGCTCCGAACATGCTGGCGGCTCGGGCGCTGCATGGGACCGGGGCGCTAGGGGAGCTGCATGACATGGAAGTTTCGGTAAGCGTGCATATGCCGTGGGAGTTGTGGAGTTTTTTGAGGACGGCTCCGCGGCTGGAGATTCTTTACCATTCGATTCACTATGTGGATCTGGTGCGTAGCTGGTTTGGGAATCCGCAGGGTGTGTACGCAAAGACGGTGAAGAGTCCGCGTACGGCGGAATTGGCGGCGACCAAGACTGTGATCACGTTTGATTATGGCGACGATAAGCGGGTGTTTATCAGCGCGAATCATTCGCATGATTTTGATCCGATGATGCAGCGGAGTTTTGTGCAGTGGGAGGGTATGACCGGCGCGATGCGGGCGCAGATGGGGGTGAATCTGAATTATCCGGTTGGGTTGCCGGATAACCTCGAGTACATCGTTTGTGGGGAGGATGGATGGAAGGATGGGCCGGTGAGCGGGAACTGGTTTCCGGATGCGTTTATGGGGTCGATGGGGTCGCTGCAGGCTTTTGTGCAGGGTGAGGCAACGACTCTGCCTACCAGTGTGGAGGATGCGATCGATACGATGCGGACGGTGGAGGCGGCTTATCTTTCGAGCGAGCGGGGCGGAGTGGAGTTGCCGGGGATTGAGTAGTTGTTGGTGTCCCAGATGAGCGCAGGGATTCGCTCGCCTGGGACATCAGCGTTTAATTTACGGATGGCCTAGATCTTTGCCTGCTTTGAAGTGGGAGGCGGCTTCGTTGGAGTGCTCCAGAGCTTTGGCGGAGTGCTCGTGTGCCTGCTTGGAGAGTTCGTGGGCGGTGAGGTGGTCGCCTTTGTTGTGCGATGCGGCGGCGGCCTGATGGGCGTGAGCGGCTTTGTTATGGAACTCGGCGGCTCGTTCGTGTGGGCTTTGCGGCATGGTGTTTCTCCTTTGCGACTGGAGGGCTAGCGGCCCATCCAGCCGCCGTCTACGGTGAGAATGGTTCCTGTGACGTAGTCGCTTGCGGCGGAGCTTAGGAAGAGTGCTGCTCCGGCGAGGTCCTGCGGCTGGCCCCAGCGGGCCGCGGGGATGCGCTCGAGGATCTGCCGATTGCGGGTCTCGTCGGCCTGGAGGGCTTCGGTGTTGGTGGTGGCGAAGTAGCCGGGGGCGATGGCGTTGACCTGGATGCCTTTGGGCGCCCACTCGTTGGCGAGGGCCTTGGTGAGTTGGGCGATGCCGCCTTTGCTGGCCGAGTAGGCGGGGACGCGGATTCCTCCCTGAAAGCTGAGGAGCGAGGCGATGTTGACGATCTTGCCGTGGCCACGGGGGATCATGTTGCGGGCGGCGAGTTGGGAGAGTTGGAAGGGGCTGGTGAGGTTTACCTGAAGGACGCGGTCCCAGTCTTCGAGGGCGACCTCTTCGGCGGCGGCGCGGTGGATGGTGCCGGCGTTGTTGATGAGGATGTCGACGCGGCTGAGAGAGGCGAGGACTTGATTGAAGAGGTGCTCGGCTCCGTCGGTGGCGGAGAGGTCGGCTTGGAAGGCGTGAGCTTTGCCGCCAGCGGCATTGATGGCGGCGGCGGTATCATCGGCGGGGCGGCGGTTGCCGTGGCAGGCTACGGTTGCTCCGGCTTGTGCGAGTGCTGTGGCGATGGCGGCTCCGAGGCCGCTGGCGGAACCGGAGACGAGAGCGACTTTGTTGTCGAGGCGGAAGAGATCGAGTGCGTTTTGCATGTTAAGCCAATGTATCGCATGGGATGGGTGCGATGTATTGGGGGCGGTCGTGAGCTTGCAGGGATGTTGTATCAGACGGCGTCGTTACTGAATGTGACGGTTTACTTGCTTTGTGGTGAAGGCTGAGGTGTCGAAGCTGTAGGAGGATGGGGCTGCCAGTGTGAATTTGGCCGAGCGACGGCGTACATCTCTGCGCTGATCTGGTCGAAGAGTGCGTAGCGATCCTGGTTGACGGCATAGAGATCGAAGTGTGTGCGATCGGGTAGATAGGTGAAGTGCGGGTCTGCGCCTAGGTGGTTGAGGACTGCTTCGAATTTGTGCGCGGCTCCGTCGAGGTAGAAGGTGTCGGCGGTACCGACGATGAGGTGGATTCTGCCTTTCAGGTCGGGCTTGAGGATGGGCCAGTTGGTTTCGACGATGTGTGCGAGATCGTAGTGATCGCGCCAGTAGGAGACGACGGCTGGGTCTACAGTGCCGGTAGCGCGGTTGAACATTTGCTGGGGAGAGCCGGAGTTGTTTTTGGGCGAGAAGACCCACTCGAACGAGGCCAATTGGCCACCGTAGGGGCCGAGGACCTGCTCGAGTTGGGCTAACTCCTGGAGCGTGGAGAGAACCTTGCCGTGATCGCGCATGATGGGGATGAGAGCGCCTTCGGTGGTGCGGTAGAGGTTGGCGTTGGGAGCGTAGAGATCGGCGTTGGTGAAGTCGTGGAAGTCGCTGGGGTCGGGTGAGGTGGACCAGGTGCCGCCGAAGATTTTGGGGTAGTTGACCTGAAGCTGCAGGGTGGCCCAGCCGCCGCTGGAGTGGCCGTTGAGAAGTCGTCCGGTTGGGCGGGCGTCCATGCGGTATTTGGATTCGAGGTAGGGAAGGAACTCTGTTGTTAGGGCCGCGCCCCAGGGGCCGTTGTTTACGGAGTCGGCAAATTCATGGGTGCCTTGCGGGCAGGATTCGTCGAGCATGACCCAGATCATGGGAGGCATCTTGCCTTCTTTCATGCGGTCGCGCAGGCGTAGTCCGCTGGCGAGGGAGTATTCCAGATTGCCGCCGAATCCATGGGTCCAGTAGACGGTGGGGTAGCGCTCTTTGGGATGCTCGGAGTAGCCGGGCGGCAGGATGACCCAGCCCTGAAGGTTGATGGGGCGGCCCCAGAAGCGGGTGAGGAGCGGGCTTTGGAGCTTTTCAAGCTGGACGACACCAGGGGCGATCTGAGCCTTGGCTTTAGCGAGGGAGGCAGTGCGAGCGGGATCTTCTGTTGGGTGTTGCGTGAGTTCGAGTGTGGGTTCGGGGCCTTCACCGGGAGTCCAGTGAGGGAGGTTGAGGACGGGACTGATCCAGTCTTGTGGGCTTCGGCCGCTGTAGTTGTAGGTGTGGTCGACGTCGAGTACAGCCTGGACTTCGTAGTCGCCGGGGGTGATGGAGGCGAAGGATGAGGGGAATGCCATGCCCTCGGCGTCGGGGTTGATTTCCACGAACGCACCTGCGCTGAGGCTCTGGACTTCTCTTGCTCCGACCCAGGCGGCTGTTGGATGAAGTTCGTCTGTGCTTACTTCGTTGTCTCCGGTGCCGGACTTGAGGAAGATGAGGAGACGTCCGCTAATCGGACCGGTGAGGGTGGAAGGTGCATGCACGATGAAGTGGACGTGAGGATGCGTTGGTGGAGTCTGCGAGAACGCCGTGAGTGTGTGCAGAGTCGCGAAAAATAAGGTGTAGCAGAGAGGTGTTGCGAGGCGAAGCTTCGGCATTCGGTTTCCTCGATGCTGAAATTGAGGCCCATGATAGCAGGAGATTTCCACGCGGTAGACGCGGTGGAAGACTGGTCGAGATAGCTATACTGAGAACGCAGGTTTGGAGGAGTTGAATGAGGCTGTATCAGATGGCAGATGCGGTTCGGTATGGGTTGATGAATACCGAAGAGCTGCGAGAAACGTTTCTTCTGGAGGGGATGTTTCAGCCGGGAGAGATTGAGTTTGCTTATGTGGATCTTGACCGCACGGTGATTGGGTCGGCAGTTCCGACGACCGATGAGCTGAAGCTGGAGACGGAGCCGGAGTTGCGCGCGGATTATTTTTTGGAGCGGCGTGAACTTGGAGTGCTGAATATTGGGGGCCCGGGCGCGGTGACCGTCGATGGGAAGACCTTCGCGATGGACAGGCTGGATTGTCTTTATGTGGGGCGCGGGAGCAAAGAGGTTACGTTTGCCAGTGCAGACGCTTCGGCTTCGGCTTGCTTTTATCTGTTGAGCTATCCGGCACATGCGGAGTATCCGACGGCGATGGTGAAGTTCGCGGATATGAAGGGACTTGAGCTGGGCAGCGTGGAGACGTGCAATAAGCGCACGATTTATAAGGCTATTTATAAAGAGGGCATCAAGAGCTGCCAGCTGGTGATGGGTTTCACGCTGCTGTCATCGGGGAGCAATTGGAATACGATGCCTCCGCATACGCATATGCGGCGCAGCGAGGTTTATTTCTACTTCGATGTTGACCCCGCGCATCGGGTGCTGCACCTGATGGGACCTCCGGATGCTACGAGTCATCTGGTGGTGGCGGATAAGGAAGTCGTGGTGTCTCCGGGGTGGTCGATCCATGCTGGGGTTGGAACGAAGAACTATGGATTCTGCTGGGGTATGGGCGGAGAAAATCAGGCGTACGACGACATGGATGGTGTTGCCATCGCGGAGTTGAAATAGTGACGAAGAGTTTGGTGATTCGCAAGAAGGAAGAGTGTAAGTGGGATCTGGTGAGCCTGGGCGAGGTGATGCTAAGGCTGGATCCGGGTGATGTCAGGGTGGCGACAGCGCGGCAGTTCAACGTGTGGGAGGGTGGCGGTGAGTACAACGTCGCTCGTGGGCTGCGGCGTTGCTTTGGATTGAAGACTGCGATTGTGACGGCGGTGGCGGACAATCCAGTGGGCCGGTTGCTTGAGGACTTAATGCTGCAGGGCGGCGTGGACCAGTCGCATGTGGTGTGGACGAAGTATGACGGTGTGGGTCGGACTACGCGCAATGGGTTGAACTTTACCGAGCGTGGGTTTGGGGTTCGTGCTGCGCTGGGATGCTCGGATCGTGGGCATACGGCGGTGAGCCAGTTGAAGCCGGGACAGATTGATTGGGATGAGATTTTTGGCGAGGAGGGGTCGCGCTGGTTTCATACGGGCGGGATCTTCTGTGCGCTGAGCGAGACGACGCCTGAGGTTGCGAAAGAGGCGATGGTCGCGGCGCGCAAGCATGGCGTGATGATCAGCTATGACTTGAATTATCGCGATTCGCTTTGGAAGTCGATTGGTGGGAAGGCTCGGGCGACTGAGGTGAATCGTGAGCTGGCTTCTTATGTCGATGTGATGATTGGCAATGAAGAGGACTTTACGGCGGCGCTGGGGTTTGAGATTGAAGGCGTCGGCGAAGATTTAGGTGAGTTGGATTCGGCGAACTTCCGCAAGATGATTGAGAAGGCTGTGGCGACGTTTCCGAACTTCAGGGCGGTTGCGACTACGCTGCGCCATGCAAAGACGGCGAGCATCAACGACTGGGGCGCGGTGTGCTACTACGAGGGTGCGTTCCATGAGGCGAGGCCAATGCCTGATCTGGAGATCTTTGATCGTGTTGGCGGCGGGGACTCGTTTGCTTCGGGGCTGATCTATGGCTTCCTGAATGACAAGGGTGCGGATTGGGCCGTCAACTGCGGCTGCGCGCATGGTGCGCTGGCGATGACGACTCCGGGCGATACGACCATGGCTACCTTTGATGAGGTGCAGCGCATCATGAAGGGTGGCGGGGCTCGCGTGCAGCGGTAAGACAGGGACCAAGGTTTAGGGAAATAGTTACAGGAGAGATGATGGAGAAGATTGCTGTATTGAAGTCGTTGCGGGAGATTGGGCTGGTTCCCGTGCTGCGTGCGGAGTCGGTGGATAAGGCGCTGGCGCTGGCTGAGGCGATTGCCGCGGGTGGCGTGACTGTGCTCGAGATCACGATGACGGTGCCGGGCGCGATTCAGGTGATGCGGAAGCTGGCAGAACAGCGGCCGGATATTCTGATTGGCGCGGGGACTGTGCTGGATGCGGAGACGGCGCGGATGTGTATTTTGGAGGGTGCGAAGTTTGTCGTGAGCCCGGCGCTGAATTTGCAGACGATTGAGATGTGTCATCGGTATTCGATCGCGGTTTTGCCGGGTGCGTTGACGCCTACTGAAATTGTGACGGCGTGGCAGGCGGGCGCGGATGTAGTGAAGGTGTTCCCGGCTAGTGCGATGGGTGGGGCAAAGTATATTTCGACGCTGAAGGCTCCGCTGCCACATGTTGAGATGATTCCGACGGGCGGGGTTTCGCTGGCTACTGCAGCGGAGTTCCTGCAGGCTGGTGCGTTTGCGCTTGGTGTGGGTGCAGATCTAGTGAACGCGAAGGCCATGGCGGAGGGTAAGCCCGAAGTCGTAACCGAGAGCGCTAAGAAGTATCTGGCGATTGTGAAGGAGTTTCAGTCGAAGGGGGCTGCTTAGGCTCGTTGATCAAGTCTGAAGCTAGAGGGATTGCGGCGGGACTTTGGTCTCGCCGTTTTTCTTTGATCGTCGCGCTATGGGTGAGGGCGGGTGACCCAGAGTAAGGGCTGGCGGATGGGAAAGGTTCGCTGGAGTTCGGGGACGGTGGGATCGGGCGGTAGGGTGCGCCATAGGTCTGCGTATTCGGGGCGGTTGTACGCGCGGGCGGCGAGCAGAAGGCTGGGCTGGCGGAGAGGCAGGGCACTGAAGAGAGTGGCGTCGGCTTTGTAGGGCCACGCTCCGCGATGGAGGATGAAGGGGAAATGGCGTGCGATGGCGACGCGCATGCTTGGGCCGTCCTGGAGCTCGTACTCCCAGACGCTTTCGAAACGGGTGGAGAGTAGATCGCAGACGGCGGCGAGCATATCGAGGTTGAAGAGAGAGAGTCGATAGGGTGTGGGCGTGGTTAGCTCGCGGGGGAAGGTGCCTTCGCCGGAGATCTGGGCTCGGAGGGTGGTAGATCTGAACTGGTGACGGAGAGCGGTGAGGGGGCGGTCGTCTTTGGTGTTGAGGTGGGCGCAGGCGGCAGCTTGCAGTAGCCAGGAACTGCCGTTGTGGTCTCGCGTGTCGCGAGCCAGGCCGGCGAGGCGGGACGTGGTGAGCCAGTCGAAGTAGTCGGCGAACCATTTTTGGATGGTGGCGAGGTCGGTGTCGGAGAGGGCTTCCGAGGTGGAGAGGAAGGGAAGGGATTGCGCGACTTCGGCTAGATGCACGGCTTCGACGACGCCTTCGGGGCGGCCGGTTTTCGCTGGCCGGATAACCTGCGCGTAGAGGAGGCTCGGGGTCATGCTGGTGGCGGGGTCGATGAACCATGCGTGGAGATGGGCGACGGCGTGTTTGGCGTAGCGGTCGTCTTTGGTGAGGACGAAGGCGGCGGTGAGCGCGGGGACGTAGAGGCTGAGGTTGAGGAGTGCGTCGCGATGGGCGGTGAAGGCGTCGGGGTTGGGTTGGCCGACGCGAGGGATGTAAGGGTTGTTGGAGTCGGCTGGGTCGGGCCAGTAGTTTTCGGCTTCGGAGAAGAAGTCGTGTGGCGTGCCGGGGCTGCGTGGCGAGGAGAGCTCGGTGAGGGGAACGGGGGGCTGCTTGAGATAGTCGTCTGCGGCGTGAAGGATGCGGTCGTGGTCAATGGCGGCAACGTCGGGGCGTGCCGTGGATTTTGTTGGGGAGGATGGTGTCTGAGACAGGAGAAGGCGGGGGGCGATCAGGAGTGAAGCTGCTTGAGAGCAGAATGTCCGGCGTGTGCTGGGCATAGTAGGCGGAAGAGTATCACGGCTTGGGAAGGTGATGCATGGTTGCTGAAGAGTTTTGCGACAGCATTCGTTGGGACTCTGTAGAATTCCTCGCGCAGTGTAAGGAGCAGAATATGAAATTTGTTTCGACCTGGTCGTTACGTACGGATACTTATAAAGAAGCGACTGCGCGATTTCTAAAGAGTGGCGCTCAACCGCCGGAAGGCATCAAGACGATCGGGCGGTGGCACTATGCGGATGGGTCTGGCGGCGTGCATGTTCTGGAATGCGATGACGCACAGCTGCTGGCCGACTTTGCAGCGCAGTGGAGTGATCTGCTCGAGATCGAGATCCGTCCTGCGGTCGATGACGCGCAAGTTGGTGGCGCTTTGATGAAAGCCACTGAAGCTCGTAAGTAGCGAGATCGTTGGGTGGTGCTGGCGCTATCCACGGTAAGGCCGTAGTGTCTGCAAACCGCGATACGATAGAGGGGCGTGCCAGCTTACTTCCATACAGCGATTGCGCTTATTGGCTACATGCTCGCGGGTGGCGTCGTACAGGCGGCGTCTTTTGTGGGTGAGCGGACAGTGCGAGTCTGCGTCAGGGATCAGCAAGGGCTGGCCATCGTTGGGGCACAGATTCAGCCAGTTTCGGAACCATCGAAGAGTATGACCAGCGATGGATCAGGATGCGCAAACCTGGAGATAGAGGCTGATGTAGAGGGCAAAGTGCGGGTGACGCGGCAAGGATTCGGCGGTGTTACTCAGGCAATAGGTGACGCGCCGGAACTTGATATCGTGATGGCGCTTGCAGCCAATCAGGAAAATGTGGAAGTGACGGCTGCGCGCGTTCCGCTGGCTCTGGATGCGAGTGCGAGTAGTGTAAGGACGATGTCGCAGGAGCAGCTTCGAGAGGCTCCGGGGTTTGTGTTGGATGACCGGTTGCGGCAGGTTGCGGGATTTCAGTTGTTTCGGAGGACGAGTTCGTGGGTTGCGAATCCGACATCGCAGGGGACGACACTGCGGGGGCTTGGGTCGACGGCTGCGAGCAGGACGCTGGTGTTAAGTGATCAGGTGCCGTTTAACGATGCTTTCGGCGGGTGGATTCACTGGAATGAGATTCCGCAGTTGGCGGTACGGGATGTGGCGCTGATGCGTGGTGGGGCGTCGGATCTGTATGGGTCGAGTGCGATTGGGGGCGTGATCGATGTGTTGCCGGTGAAGCCGGAAGGGCTCAATTATGCCGTGGATGCGGCGGGCGCCAACGAGGCAACGTCGATTGTGAATGGCTTGATTGCGGGTGGAGAGCACGGCTGGAGCGGTCTTGGTGCGGCTACATTCTTTCGAACGGATGGATATATTTTGACGGCTCCAGAGGTGCGAGGGCCGGTGGATGTGCCGTCGAATGTCCACTCGCAGAGCGGGAGGGTGGAGTTTCGCCGGGATGTTGGAGGCGATGGTGATGTGTTTCTGCGTGGCAACTTGTTGAATGAGGCTCGAAGTAATGGGACGCCGCTGCAGACGAATGCTACGCGGATTTGGCGGTATGTGGGTGGGGGGGATTGGTCGCCGGTGGATGTTGGGCGGCTGATGTTGCGGCTGTATGGGACAAACCAGAACTATCGGCAGAGCTTTTCGTCGGTTGCGGCGGGGCGGGCTTCGGAGAAGCTTACGAATCTGCAGCAGGTTCCTTCGCAGCAGATGGGTGGAGCGGTGCAGTGGGCTCGGAGTTATCGGGCGCTGACTGTGGTTGCTGGTAGCGATGTGCTGGATACTCGGGCGACCGACAATGAGACCGGGGTGACGAATGGAGTGTTGAAGCCTACGGTGAGTACGAGCGCTCGGCAGCGCGGGACCGGAATTTATGGTGAGGCGCTTTGGCAGCCTTCGAGTTGGTCGATTGCGTTGTCGTCGCGGGTGGATTGGTTTGACACCTTCGATGCGAGGCAGGTTGGGGGTGGGCCGTCGAAGACGCTGCCGGAGATTCAGGAGACGGTGTTCGATCCTCGGCTGGGTGTGGTGAAACAGCTTGGACATGGGTTGTCGCTGACTGGCTCGGCGTTTCGGGCGTTTCGTGGGCCGACTATGAATGAGCTTTACCGGACGGGGCAGGTAGGCCAGCAGATTACGTTGCCGAATGCCAGTTTGCGGACGGAGCGGGCTACGGGGTTTGAGTTTGGTGGACTGGTGAATGTGCGGCATCTTGGTTCGGTGCGGTCGAGCTACTTCTGGACGGAGGTGAATCGTCCGGTGTCTACGGTGACTTTGAGCTCGACACCGACGAGTCAGACGCTGATGCGGGAGAATCTGGGGCAGTTGGTGAGCAAGGGCGTCACGACTGAAGTGGAGATGCGTCCGGTTTCGTTTTTGATGGTGACGGCGGGGTATCAGTATGCGAACTCGACGGTGACGCAGTTCCAAGCCGACCCTACGCTGGTCGGTAAGTGGACTCCGCAGGTTCCGAGGAACAGCGCTTCTTTGCAGGCTCGGCTGGAGAAGAGCCGGGTTGGGACGATGAGTGTCGCTCTGCGGATGAGCGGCAGGCAGTATGACGACTCGGCGAATCAGTTTGAGCTGGATGGGTTCGTCCAGGTCGATGTTTATGCGGAGCACTCGTTTGGGCAGAGGTTCCGGGTTTATGGTTCTGTTCAGAATCTTGCGAACCAGCAGGTTCAGGCGGGGCGTACGCCTCTGCTTACGCTGGGCGCGCCTCGGATTGTGCTGGGTGGGTTGCGGTTTACCAGGTAATGCCCGGCGAATCGTTCGTGCAGTCCCTCTATCTTCTGGGCTGTGACAGGAAGGCATGCCCCAGGGGCTGAAGCCCCTTCTTTCTTTGCAGGATTGGGAGACCTAAGGCTGAAGCCTTGGGGTACCTAGAAGCAAAGACGCTGATGCGTCACATTTATGCGTGCTGAGTTTTATGGGTGCTGAGTGGACTTGTCAGGCGATGGCGGCGGTGACCAGGTGCTGGGCCTCCGTTTGGATTTGCTTGAGGTGGGTGGCACCCTTGAAGGATTCGGCGTAGATCTTGTAGACGTCTTCGGTGCCGGAGGGGCGGGCGGCGAACCAGCCGTTCTCGGTTGTGACCTTGAGGCCGCCGATGGGGGCGTGGTTGCCGGGTGCTTCGGTGAGGATGGCGGTGATGGGTTCTCCGGCGAGTTCTTTTGCTGTGACTTGTGATGGGGAGAGTTTGGCTAGTTTGGCCTTCTGCTCCTTGGTGGCTGCGGCGTCGATGCGCTGGTAGGTGGGGGCGCCGTATTTTGCGGTGAGTTCGCGGTAGATGTCACCGGGATCTTTGCTGGTGCGGGCGGTCATCTCGGCGGCGAGAAGGCCGGGGATGAGGCCGTCCTTGTCGGTGGTCCAGACTTGGCCGTTGCGGCGGAGGAAGGTGGCTCCGGCGGACTCTTCGCCTACGAAGCCGAGGCTCCCGTCGAGGAGGCCGTCGACGAACCACTTGAAGCCTACGGGAACCTCGAGCAGGGGGCGGTTGAGGCCTTTGGCTACTCGGTCGATGATGCTGGAGGAGACAAGGGTTTTGCCGATGCCGACGCTGCTCTTCCATTCCGGTCTGTGTGTGAAGAGGTACTGGATGCAGACGGCGAGATAGTGGTTGGGGTTGAGGAGGCCGGTGGTGCTGGTGACGATGCCGTGGCGGTCGTGGTCTGTGTCGGCGGCGAAGGCTACGTCGTACTTGTTTTTGTTGGCGATCATGGAGGCCATGGCGTAGGGGCTGGAGCAGTCCATGCGGATGCGGCCGTCCCAGTCACAGGTCATGAAGCGGAAGGTGGGATCGACGTGGCGGTTGAGGATTTCTATGGGGAGTTTGTACCTTTCGGCGATGCGAGGCCAGTAGTGGACTCCGGCTCCTCCGAGTGGATCGACGGCTAACTTGAGGTCGGTGCCTTTGAGGATGTCGAAGTCGATGACGTTGGCGAGGTCGTCGACGTAGGCGGTGATGTAGTCGTGACGGTAGGTCTTGTCGGCGGAGAGGGCTCGGAAGTAAGAGATGCGTTTGACGCCTTTGAGGCCGGCGGCGATGAGGTCGTTGGCGCGGTTTTCGATCCACTTGGTGGCTGAGGTGTCGGCGGGGCCTCCGGAGGGTGGGTTGTATTTGAAGCCGCCGTCTTCGGGAGGGTTGTGGGAGGGGGTGATGACGATGCCGTCGGCTCGGTGGAGTTTGGAGTTTTGGTTGCGCGTGAGGATGGCGTGGGAGAGGGCGGGGGTGGGGGTGTAGCCGAGATGCTCGTCGATGATGGTTTCGATGTCGTTGGCGGCGAGGACCTCGAGTGCGGTGGTGAAGGCGGGCTCGGAGAGGGCGTGGGTGTCTTTGGCGAGGAAGAGGGGGCCGAGGGTGTGCTGGGTGGCACGGTACTCGACGATGGCCTGGGTGATGGCGGCGATGTGGTCGTCATTGAAGCTGGCGTCGAGCGAGCTGCCGCGGTGGCCGGAGGTGCCGAAGGCTACACGCTGGGCTGGGACGGCGGCGTCGGGGTGGAGGGCATAGTAGGCGGTGATGAGGCGGGGGATGTCGACGAGGGTTTCGGGGAAGGGGAGTTGGCCGGGCTGGTTGGTTGGGGTGGCGCTCATGGGGGTGTCCTCGTCTTTAGTGTCGATCGCTTTCTATGGGATGCGGATTGTAATGGTATCGCGATGGGTAGGTTAAGTGCTAAACAGGGGGGGAGGGATCATGTTGGGGGTAATGACACGGAAGTTGTAGAGGGCGACGTGTAATATGGTTGTGTTTTGTGAGCCTTTGTTCTAGAACGGGAAGGCTCCCAGTTTCTGTTCCCAAAATGAAAACATTGCATGGTCAGTCCATGGCCAGCGCAACGTGCACTGTAGAGTTTCGATCGTTGAGTGGAAGTGACCGGCCCTCTGTTTGCGCAAGCAGGCGGAGGGTGCGGGTCTTTTGGTTTGTGTCTCTGTAACGTTGAGTTGCTTGGGGAAGGTCTTGGGACGTTTGATGGGGCTGGTCAAGGGGGGATTGCCGCCGTGGTTAGGGGTGGCGGCGTTGCTGGTGGCGACGGTTGGGCAGGCTCGTGCCGTCGAGGCGACGCTAGTGGCGGATGCTCATGTGAATCAGGCTCTGCCAGCGGTGAATAGTGGGACGATTTCGAATTTGAATGTAGGTGGAGGGTATACTGCTCTGCTGCAGTTTGACCTGGGTACGCTGCCGGCGGGGATTACGGCTTCGCAGGTGTCGAGGGCGGTGCTGCGGCTGTATTGCAACCGGATGGATACGGCGGGACTGGTGAGTGTTCAGCCGCTGGGAGGAGCGTGGGGGGAGTATAGCGTGACGTATTCGACGCTGCCTTCGCTGGGGAGTGCTTCACAGGTGTTTTCGGTGGGCCAGGCTGGGGCGTATGTGACGGTGGATGTCACGTCGTTGGTGCAGGGGTGGATTACGGCTCCGGCGACCAATTTTGGGGTGGCGCTGACGGCGGCTACAGCGGTGGCGCAGTTCGACAGCAAGGAGAATGATCTGACGGGCCATGCGGCTGAGTTGGATGTGGTGCTGGCCACGGCTGGGGCTACGGGCGCCACGGGGCCTCAAGGGCCACAGGGTGTGGCGGGACCGACGGGGCCGCAGGGAATTCAGGGGGCGAAGGGTGATACGGGGGTTGCGGGGCCGATGGGACCGGCTGGGCCTGCGGGGAATGGCTCGGGGCTGGGGTATCGGGGAACATATGACTCGACGGCGAACTACGCGGTGAACGACATGGTGGTGTTTCAGGGGTCAAGCTATATCTCGCTGATGGCTGGGAATGTGGGGAATACGCCGGGGTTGAGTCCGGTGCAGTGGGGGCTGGTGGCGCAGGCGGGTGTGGGGACTACCGGGGCTCAGGGAGTGCCGGGGCCCCAGGGGCTGCAGGGATTGACCGGGCCTGCGGGTGCGACGGGAGCTAAGGGGGATACGGGAGCTGCTGGTGCGGAGGGTGCTGCGGGGACGCCGGGGTTGGTGTATCAGGGGACGTACTCGTCGGTGATGAACTATGCGCTGGGGGATGTGGTGCTTTGGCAAGGGGCTAGTTATGCGTCGTTGAACGCGGGGAATCATGGGAATGCGCCGGATGCGAGTCCGGGGTGGTGGGGTGTGCTGACGGCGCAGGGACCGGCGGGGCCTCAGGGTGCGCAGGGTGCGGCAGGGGGGCAGGGACCGCAAGGGCCTCCGGGGCAAACGGGGCCGCAGGGGGAGCCCGGGCCTAAGGGTGATACGGGAGCTGCGGGGCAGGCGGGGGCTCAGGGGTTGACTGGAGCCACTGGGGCGACCGGGGCTTCAGGGCCGATGGGGCCTCAGGGTGTGGCGGGACCGGTGGGGTTGTCGTTTAAGGGGGCGTACTCTTCGACGACGAACTATGCTCTGGCCGATGGCGTGATGTATGGCGGTGCAGGGTATGTTTCGCTGGTGGATGGGAATCATGGGAATACGCCGGATCAGAGTTCGGGGCAGTGGGCGATGTTTGCGGCGGCGGGTGCGACAGGGCCGGCTGGGCCTCAGGGATTGACCGGGCCGCAGGGTTTGCAGGGGGTGGCGGGGCCGCAGGGTGCTACGGGAGCTACGGGTGCGACTGGGGCTGTCGGACCTCAGGGGCCTGCGGTGGCGAACTATACGGGGGACTATGTCTCGTCGACGAACTATGGGCTGCATGATGCGGTGAGCTATGGTGGGTCGACGTATGTTTCGTTGGGGTCGGGGAATGTGGGGAATACGCCGGGGCTGAGTCCTGCCTATTGGGCGGTGCTGGCGGCTCAGGGGCCTGCGGGTCCGGCTGGGGCTGCAGGTGTGCAGGGGCCTCAGGGGCCGGTGGGGGCTACGGGTGCGACTGGGGCGACGGGGCCGCAAGGGCCTCCGGTGAGTTTTATGGGTTCGTGGGTGGTTGGGCAGACGTATGGAGTCGGGGCTGCGGTTGGGTATGGCGGGACGAGTTATGTTGCGTTGGTGGGGAATGTGGGGAGAGAGCCGGATTTGAGTCCGGCGTACTGGGCGGTGCTGGCGCAGGCAGGCGCTTCGGGGGCCGCGGGTGCGACTGGGCCGATGGGGCCTCAGGGGCCGGCTGGGACGGTGGGGATGAGCTATAAGGGTGCGTGGGTGGCGAGTGTGGGGTATGTGGCTAATGATGCGGTGGTGTTTGGCGGGACGACTTATCTGGCGCTTGGGACGAGTCTGGGGTCGGAGCCGGACGTTTCGCCTGCGGTTTGGGCAGTGCTTGCGCAGGCGGGGAGTGCAGGGGCTACGGGGCCGGCGGGGGCTACTGCTGCGGTGAGTGTCGGGACGGTGACGACGGGGGCGGCGGGGACGCAGGCTTCTGTGACGAACAGTGGGACGGCGAGTGCTGCGGTGCTGAATTTTACGATTCCGCAGGGTGCTCCGGGAGCGAATGGGACGGGTGGTGGTGGAGGCGGCGGGACGAGCGGGATTCCGTTTGCTTCGATGTATCACGCGGTTTCGTTCAATTCGGTCTACTACTCGGTGAACAATACGGGGTCGGCGTTGACGGAGGGGACGGCGGAGCTTACGTGGATTCCGGCGGGGTGTGTGGCCACGAAGCTGGTGGTGTTTTCGCAGCAGACGAATGCGATTAGCGTGATGCTACGGCAGGGAACGCCTGGCGCGATGGCGGATACGGGGTTGGGCTGCTCGGCGGCTTCGGGTGGGATGTGTACGGCTACGGGGAGTGTGGCGGTGGCGGCGGGAAACTTTGTGGACCTGAGTATCAGTGGGGCGAGTGGGACGGCGGCTGGGGTGTGGACGGCTTTGGCTTGCGATTGATCCGGTTTGTGAAATTTTAGTTTCGTTAATAAAAGATCTCTGTGGCTTGTTTTGATTGGCCTATGGATGGGTGCGGGCGATATGCTGGTGTGGTCTCGATTTGATGATTGTGAGGGTTTGGAATGCGGTTGTTTGCGGCTTCGGTTGTGATGGGTTGTGCGGTGGCGCAGGGTTTGTGGGCTCAGGATGCAAGTTCGGCGAAGATGGCGGAGTCAGTGATCAAGGAGTGGCCTGCGGGGGTTGTGACGACTGAGAATCATCCGGGCGAGTGGGCGTATGAGGAGGGTGTGCTTCTGGATGGGATGGCGGCTCAGTGGCACGCTACCGCGAATGGTGATGACTTTCGCTACATCAAGGCAGCGGTGGATAAGTATGTCGCCGAGGATGGAACGATTAAGGGCTATAAGGCTGACGGGCATACGCTGGACGACATTGAAATGGGCCGGGCGGTATTGCTGGTGTATCGGGTGACGCAGCAGCCGAAGTACTACAAGGCGGCGAAGTTTTTGCATGAACAGCTTGCAGCACAACCTCGGACGGCAAGCGGCGGGTACTGGCATAAGCAGATCTATCCGAACCAGATGTGGCTGGATGGGGCCTATATGGCGGAGCCTTTTCGCGCGGCGTATGCGGCTACGTTTCAGGAGCCCGGGGACTTCGACGATATTGCGAAGCAGCTGCTGTTGATGGATACGAAGATGCGCGATCCGAAGACGGGTTTGCTGCTGCATGGGTGGGATGAGTCGAAGCAGATGCCGTGGGCGGATAAGACGACGGGGTTGTCGCCGGAGGTTTGGGCTCGGGCGATGGGGTGGTATGCCATGGCGCTGGTTGATGTGCTGGATTGGTTTCCGAAGGATCATCCGAAGCGGGCAGAGTTGGTGGCTGCGTTGAATAGGACGGCGACGGCGGCGGTGGCCTATCAGGATAAGAAGACGGGTTTGTGGTGGCAGGTGATGGATAAGGGTGGGAAGCCGGGGAATTATACGGAGGGTTCGGCTAGCTCGATGTTTGTGTATGCGCTGGCGAAGGGGGTGCGGATGGGGTATCTGCCGCAGAGCTATGAGGCAAATGCTCGACGTGGGTGGGAGGGGATTCAGAAGGCGTTTGTTTCGACTGGGCCTGATGGCTTGATGGTGCTGAATGGGACGGTGAAGGTTGGTGGGCTAGGTGGGACGCCTTATCGTTCGGGGACGTTTGATTACTACGTTGGCGAGAAGACGATTGCGAATGATGCGAAGGGGATAGGGGCGTTTCTGTTGGCGGGGTCGGAGATGGCGCAGGCTTCGACGGAGGCGTTGGGGCAGGGAAAGACGGTGCTGGTAGATGCTTGGTTCAACTCGCAGACGCGGAAGAATGCTGCGGGGCAGCCGGAGCTGTTTCATTACAAGTGGGATGATGATGCGAATTCGGGCTTCGCGTTTTATGGGCGGGCGTTTCAGCGGTATGGCGTGAAGCTGGCTACAGAGACGACTGCGCCCATAGCGGCTGATTTGAAGAAGGCGCAGATTTTTGTGCTGGCTTCGCCAGATATTCCGGCGAAAAATCCAAATCCGCATTACATGGATAAGGCCAGTGGGGACGCGATTGAGGCCTGGGTGAAGGCGGGCGGCGTGCTGATCCTGATGCAGAACGATGTAACGAACTCAGAGTTCGAGCACTTCAACACGATGAGTGAGCGGTTCGGGATTCACTTCAATCCGGTGCTTCGCAATACGGTGGAGAACAATACGTGGTCGCAGGCGACGGTGATGGTTCCTGCGGGAACGGGCATGTTTGAACATCCTCATAAGGCTTATTTGAAGGAGATTTCTACGATTACGGTTTCGGGTCCGGCGAAGGCTATCTTGACCGATAAGGGCGATGTGCTGATGGCGGTTTCGAAGATGGGGAAGGGGACTGTGTTTGCCGTGGTCGATCCGTGGGTCTACAACGAATATGTGGATCGGCGGAATAAGCTGCCGTTGGATTATGACGGGTTTGACGCGGCGATCGATCTGGCTGGGTGGGCGGTGCGGCAGGCTAAGTGAGAGCCGTCAGAGGTTGGCGGCGAGGGTTTCGCGCAGATTTCGGGTGAGGCCGGCAAGGAGAGGGAGCGTCTCGGGTGTGGGGGCCTTGAAGATGTGCTCGATCTGACTGGCGAGGTCTCCAGCCTTGTGGTGGCCGAACATGCCAAGGTTGCCGGAGAGTTTGTGTGCGATTGACTGGCCTTCGGCGCGGGTGATTTCGTTGAGAGTGCCTGTTGTGGCTTCGGCAGCGGTGCGGGCGAGGAGATCGAGGCGTTCCCGAAGGGTGGGGAGATGACGTTGCCAAAGGTCTGCGAGGAGATCGTCGATCCCTTCGCTGAAATCTTCGGACGGGCTATTGGTCTGTTTTCTGGGTTGGTTCTCGGGCATAGGGGGAGGGGCCTTGGCTGAGATGAGTGGAGCTGATTGGATCAGACGGCTGGTTCGGAGGGTACAGGTTGCTCTGAGTGGCTGTTTTTGCTCCAGCCAAGAACCTCGGAGATCTGGTCGGCGAGGGTGAGCGGGTCGAAGGGCTTGAAGAGGACGGCGGCGACGCCCAGGCCAGCAAAGCGGCGCTGATCGACTCCCTGAACCTTTGCGGTGAGTAGAAGGACGGGAATGCTGGAGATGGCGGGGTTTTGCTGCATGTTGCGGAAGGTGGTGGGGCCATCGACCTCGGGCATCATGACGTCCATGAGGATGGCATCGGGCTGTTCGGCGACGGCAATGTCGATGCCTTTGGCGCCGGAGTTGGCGGTGAGTATCTCCCAGCCGGCTGTAGCTTCGAGAGATAGGGCCGCTACTTCGCGGATGTCGTCCTCGTCATCAATGATCAGAATGCGTCGCATGAGCGAACTTATTCTCTCATGCGATGGAAGTTATTGGAGGTAACTGGGAAGTTTCTTCCTGCTTATTGGGCAGTAGTGGCGAGATCGGAGAACCGGGAGCGGATGCGCTGGACCATGGAAAGGACCAATTCTTCGACCTCCTGCGGCTGGACCTTAGCCTTGGTGAGGAACTCGGTGGGGCCGAGGCGGAGTTTGGCCATCTCGACGTCGGAGACCTCGCGGCCGGAGTAGACGACCAGGGGGAGGGTTCGTAGGGCAGGCTGTTGGCGGAGCCATTCGACCAGCGAGAAGCCGTCGCCGTCGGGCAAGGTGAGGTCAAGGATAAGCAGGTCGGGGCGGCGGTTGATGCAGTGCCGGATGGCCTGCTGGCGGGTGGAGGCGTGGTCGATGTGGACCGCGGCATCTTCGAAGCTGGCGGTGAGGACACTGGCCAGGTCTTCGTCATCTTCGACGAGAAGGACGTAGGCGGGGCCTTCGCCTTGATGGAGGACGCGGCCTAGTTCGGCGAAGAGGAGATTTTCGTTGAAGGGTTTCTGGACCCATCCCTGGGCGTCGCCTGTGAGCTGGGGACGGAGGGTGGAGGAGAGGACGCTAAGGACCACGACAGGAATGTTGGCCGTTGCCGGCTGGTTGCGGAGCCGCTGGAGGGTCTCCCAGCCGCTAAGGCCGGGCATGTAGAGGTCGAGGAGGATGGCTTCGACGTGGTGCTCGGCAGCAAGGACGAGGGCTTCGTCGCCGGAGACGGCTTCGATGACGGTGTAGCCCTGGCGTGTGAGGTGTTCGGAGACAACAGTTCGGATGCCAGCATCGTCATCGCAGACCAGGATGGCGCCTTCGCCACGATGGGCAAGAGAGGCGGGAAGAGCGGCAGGCGTAGAGACCGAAGGCAGGTCGGAGGCGCGGGTCGTGCGGGGCAGCATGACGTAGAGTGTGGTGCCAACGCCGATGTTGCGCTGAGCCCAGATGGAGCCGCCGTGTTGCTGGACGATGCTGCGGCAGATTGCAAGGCCGAGGCCGGTGCCACCTTTCTGACGGGCGTCGGAGGGTTCTACCTGCTGGAAGCGATCGAAGATGCTGTCAAGCTTGTCTGAGGGGATGCCGCGGCCTTCATCGACAACCTTGAGCATGATGGAGTCGGCAGTGGCGTCGGTATGGATGCGGACGGTGGAGGCTGTGGGAGAGAACTTGATGGCGTTGGAGAGGAGGTTGGTCAGGACCTGGAGGATGCGGTCGGCGTCGCCGTCGAAGAAGAGGGTCTCTGAGGATGCGGTGCCGAGGCCCGTGGAGCCGACGAGCTCGAGATAGACGGTGCCGGCGTCGGCCATGGGTGTCATGGTCTCGATGGCCTGTTCGCAGAGATCATGCAGGGAGCAGCGGCGGATCTGGAGCGGGGCGCGGCCGGATTCCATGCGCTCCAGATCGAGGATGTCATTGATGAGGCGGATGAGTCGGTCGGTATTGGTGACTGCAATGCGGAGGAGGTTCAGTGCCTTGGGGTCCACGTCTCCGATGACGCCGGAGGAGAGAAGGCCGAGGGCTCCCCGGATACTGGTCAGGGGTGTGCGGAGTTCGTGCGAGACGGTGGAGATGAACTCGTCCTTGAGCGTATCGAGTTGCGAGCGCTCGGTGAGCTGCATTTTGTGGTGATGCTGCTGTTCGCGCGCGTGTGTCAACTGTGCTGCGAACTCACGGGCA
>Ga0209060_10000291_pt1 | contig 107235 bp, 80 predicted proteins | sample Coa_R1_8_FD_187155 | JGI IMG/M metagenome (GOLD analysis project Ga0209060, IMG submission 187155) | Surface soil microbial communities from Centralia Pennsylvania, which are recovering from an underground coalmine fire - Coalmine... | ecosystem: Environmental > Terrestrial > Soil >... | reverse complement strand
TGCTTCCTGAGGCTTCAGCCCACGGTCTTTCGCCGTGTCCTGCTCAGGTCGCTACATGTTCGAACGAGCAATTTACATGGTGGGCTCCTTACATCCCACAAGATCAAGCCAGGCTTATCCTGGCGCAGCGCGCGTGAGCAAGCGATTGCCGTGACTAGAACGTGATCTTGCCGCCTGTCCGGCACGACTGGTAGATCGCTTCCACCACTTCCAGCGCTTGATACCCCTCGACGCCAGAGACGAGAGGCTTTCGTCCATTCTTGATGGCGTCGCCGAAATCGCGGAATTGGCGTTCGAACGGCTCGAGCGAGATCGCCATCGGATCGGATGCGCCCGAAGCGACCTCTTTCGATACCGGCGCCGGCTCGCCGGAGTCGTTTTCCACATCCCAGGTAGTGAGTTTGTCGCCCGATATGATCGCCGTCCCCTTGGTGCCGTGGAACTCGGTCCGCTCCGTGTATCCGGGCCATATCGCGGTGGATGCCTGGATTACGCCGGTCGCACCACTGGAGTAGCGGATCACGGCGTTCACTACGTCCTCGGACTCGATCTTGTGGAGCGCGCCCAATTGCCACACCCCGAACAGTTCCGCAACGGGCCCCGCGAGCCATCGCAGAATGTCGATGCCGTGAATCGCCTGATTGATCAGCGCTCCCCCGCCTTCCGTCTCCCAACTGCCCTTGATGGCCCGCGAATAGTACGCCGGTGAACGATACCACTTTACATAGCAGTCACACTGCAGCAAGCGGCCTAAACGGCCTTCCGAGATCGCTTTTGAGAGGAACAGGCTGGCGTCGTCAAAGCGATGCTGGCTGACGACGCCCAGGAGGATGCCGCCGTCGCGGGCACACTCGATCATGCGACGGGCGGTGTCCAGATTCGTAGCGATGGGTTTCTGCACTTGAACGTGCTTACCGGTCTTGGCGCAGATCTCGATGGGCTCCAGACGGAAGTTTGGAAAGGTACAGACGTCGACATAATCGACATCCGGATGGCGGCAGACCTCTTCGTAGGTGGAGACGAATTGGGCGCCGTGGCGTTCGGCGAATTTCCGGCCGGCGTCTTCGAAAATGTCCGTACAGACGGTTAGCTCGTAGCCGATATTCTTATAGGCGCGGGCATGCAGATTCGAGATCGCGCCGGTTCCAATCATTCCGATTCTCATAAAGAGCCATTCTACCGGAACCTGCCGATGGGACCATGCGTCTGATTGGCATGCTCCGAGCCATGAGTAGATCCTGTGTCGTAACTCTGCTCCTCTCCATGGTGGTCGTGACGGTCCAGGCGCGCGCCACGGATCCCGATCGCGATTTTTCCGGGAAGTGGGTGTTGGATCCGGCGGCCAGCAACACGCAATCGCTTGGGGCTGATGAAAACTCCCTCACGATCACGCAGGGTGAGGCGGGGCTCACTTGCGTTGCCGGGCCGGGCCAGTGGTCCTACGCGTTCGACGGGAGCGAGACGCGCAAGCAAGCGGGCGACGAAACGCGCACGGCGGTTGCACGTTGGGAAGGCAACGTTCTTCTGATCCACACCCAAGTCAAGGGCGCGTCAGAATACTCAGTCATCGATCGCTGGTCGCTTTCCAGCGACCGGAACACGCTGACCATCGCCCGGCACGTGACTCGAGGCACCGAGGACGTTGAGGGCTCGCTGGTTTACCGGTACCAGAACACCACGGCGGCCGCGACCGAGCCGCAGTCCGGCGGCCTCTCCAGGAGGCCAGAACCGGGCTCAGCCTCCGACATCACCATTCCCACGGGCACGCACGTGCTTCTGGCCCTGATCGGAGAGATCAGCACTAAGCATGCGAAGGACGGCGACCACGTTTATTTGACCACCGCCACCCCGGTGGCAGCGGAAGGACGCATCATTATTCCGCGCGGCAGCGACGTCTTCGGCACGATCACCCGTACAAAACGTGCAGGGAAGCTCGGCGGGAAGGGAGAGTTGTACATCCGTTTCGACTCGCTCATCCTGCCGAATGGCGTGACTAGGGATTTTAAGTCGCGGCCCTCGGGCGAAGAAGGCAAGATGGACGCGAATGGCAAGAGCGTGGACCCGCACCTGGTGCTACTCGCGGCCGGCACGGGCGCCCAGATCGGCGGTGCCACGAAGGGAGTCTCAGGCGCGGCGGCGGGCGCAGCGATCGGCAGCATCGCCGCCGTAATGCTTACACGCAATCAGGACGTGATCCTGCGCGCCGGAACGCACGTGGAGATGATCTTCGATCGCGATATTATCTTTCACGCCGACGAGCTTCCGTATTGACGCAGATTTAGAAGAGTAACATCCCAAACAATTCTCGGCGATGTTCGGTTTCGTGCCTGACTGGTCTGGCCCCCGAAGTGCACGTAGCCAAACCGGAATTAAAGGAGAAATCTGATGTTACTACTTGTTTTGTTGATCATCCTTCTATTGGCTGCCGTACCAGCCTGGCCTTACAGCCGGGGGTGGGGATACTACCCGAGCGGTGGGATTGGGAGTATTCTCGTCATCCTGGTGGTGTTGATGCTGCTCGGAGTGATTCACTGGTAGGGAGCGTCGCTCCCTCGCGGTTGCGGCTTGTAAGTGATTGTAAACATGGGCCGCCCACCCGTCAGCTCTCGTCATGGAGAATCCCCTATATGGCAACCGGTAGCTTGACGCCGATGAATTCGGTCACGTCTTTGTTAGTGGTGAGTTCCGATGAGTTGGATCATCACTCCCTACACCGGATCCTGGAAGACAATTGTAGTCTTCATGGAGCGTCTTCCAGACTTCAGGCGCTGTCGGTATTGCGACAGTATCGCCCCAGGGTCGTCATTTGCGATCAAAGGCTGAGCGACGGAGATTGGCGGGATCTGCTGAACGATCTCCAACACCAGCCTGGCGGACCGCCCTTGATTGTCTCCTCCAGGCTCGCGGACGATCGCCTTTGGGCGGAAGTGCTGAACCTGGGCGGCTACGATTTGCTGACGAAGCCGTTCGTTCCGTCCGAAGTAAATCGCGTCGTGACGATGGCCGCCCAGCGGGGTGTGTGAGTGCGAGTTTATCGCTTTCCGGCAGTTTTTGCGGAGTAGACCATGATGTTCAATGCTCCTCCATCGGGCACGCCCTCGCTTTTGCCCAGTCCAATCGTCTTGATCCGAGTGTCATCCAGGCGGAAATTTTTGACCAGATAGTCCCTCACCACTGCCGCCCGGGCCTCGGTGACCTGATTTTCTTTGTCCTTCTCGCCTTTCATCCCACTCCGCGCAGCGACGACTGCCAGTCCGTAGCGGTTGTTCTCCAGGAAGTCGCCTGCGGGCTTGAGCGATTTTTCATTCTTCAGCTTGGCGGAATCGGGCTTGTCGAACAGTTTGGAACCATCGAATGCAAACTCCTTGTCGGACGGTCCACTCGGTATCTCGCTGATGGCGTGTTTGGCCAACTCGCTGGCGTCCTCGTATCCTCGATTCTTGAAGAAGCCGCGCAGCAAGAAATTGTGCTTGAGGGCCTCGGCGTCCTCCTGCAGTGCCGACGCACCTGCGGTGACCTTCTCATACAGGCCCTTGTCGTTGATGAGCGCTCCTACGGTACCTTTTCCGGTGTTCAACTTGTTGCTGATCGACTCAATGTCCTTCGAGGTGCCGTTGAGGTTCGTCACGGCTTCGCGGGCTTGGTCCAGAATTTCGTCCGTCTTCTTGAGCAGTGCGGACATTTCGATGGGGGGCTGGCTGGCAATGGTGTCGCCGTCCTTCACCGCGGAGCCACCGGTGGATCCAAACGAAACTTCGATGTACTTATCGCCCACCAGCCCTTCCGATGCGATCGCCGCAGTGGAATCGGATTTGACGACATCGCGGGTGCGGCTGGCGAGATCCATCACGACAGTCACCTTTCCATCGGGGCTGGTAGGCAGATCGATTCGCTTGATGGTGCCCTCGTGCATACCACCCACGCGCACCTCGGCCCCTTCCTGCAGACCACCCACATTTTCAAATTCGGTTTTCAGGCGATAGGTGGAACGGAAGCTCAATTGTTTGCTGCCGATCAGAAAGATGCCCCCCGCCAGAATCGCCAACGTGGCCACAACGAAGAGGCCTAATCGAAATGGTTTCATCCATTAACCTCAAGCACTTCCGACAAACTGCGTTACAAACTTGTCCTGACTCTTTTGCAATTCCTGAAAGGTGCCTTCCGCCACAACCTTGCCGTCCCGCAAAAGCACGAGGCGATCCGCGAATGCCTTAGCGCCGCGAATATCGTGAGTCACGACGATGGCCGTCAATTTGCGCTCTTTCTGCTGATTGACGATCAGCTCCCCGATCTCATCTGTGGTGATCGGGTCGAGGCCGGCCGTGGGCTCATCGAAGAGCAAGATGTCGGGTTCGAGCACCAGCGCGCGCGCCAGTCCCACCCTTTTCTGCATTCCGCCCGAGATCTGCGATGGCATCTTGTGGCCGTGATCGCCCATACCTACGCTCTCCAGAAGCTGATGAACGCGCTCGCGCTGCTGCTCGGGAGAATCCTTACTGTGCCGGCTTAACGGAAAGGCGACATTCTCCTCGACAGTCAATGAATCGTAGAGCGCCGCTTGCTGAAAAAGGAATCCGATGCGTTTCCGGAGAGCGGCGAGTTGTTCGGGCTTCAGGGCGGCAACATCTTGCCCATGCATCCGCACCACACCGGAGTCCGGCTTGTCGAGTCCGATTAGCAATTTCAGGAGTACACTTTTGCCGGTCCCGCTGCGGCCCAGCACCGCCAACGTCTCGCCGCGCCCCACCTGCAGATTGACACCGTTCAGCACTTTCTGCTCGCCGAACGCTTTGTGTACATCTTCCACGGAGACCGGCGTCTTTTCTTCGTTGCTGTCATTTGCGTCCATATGCAGAGCTCCTCACGGGAAGAAAACCAGGATCAGGCGCACCAGCACTACATCCGCCAGAATTACGAAGAGAGACGCCAGCACAACCGATCGCGTGGTAGACCGTCCGACGCCCGCCGTACCTCCCGTAGTTCGCATCCCTTCAAAGCAGGCGATTGTGCCGATGATCAACCCGTAGACCATCGTCTTCAGAGTGGGCGGCAGGAAGTCGTCAAACGCGACGGTCTTGAACCCGTTGTCGAAGAACAGTTGCAGGGAGATGGGCTCCTGCAGATTGTTGGCAACCCAGCCCATGAAGATGCCGGCCATGTCGGCCGCCAGTGTCAGCAGAGGCAGCATGAGAATGCATGCCAGAACCCGTGTAGCCACCAGGTAACGGAACGGATCGACGGCAGACGCCTCCATGGCATCGATTTGCTCGGTAACGCGCATCGACCCGAGTTCCGCGCCAATTCCCGCGCCGACGCGGCCGCTGACCACCAGCCCTGTAATGACCGGTCCGCTTTCCTTCAAGATGGAATAGACGATCACCGCGGGCAGCATCGACTTCGCTCCGAAGCGGCTCAAGCTGTCGCGCGTCTCCATAGAGAGCACGACACCCGTCGCTGCGCCGGCGAGTGCTACCAGCGGTAGCGATAGGGTCCCAATCGAATCGCACTGCCGCATCAACTCGCGCCATTCGTACGGCGGAGTCAAAAATGCATGGGCCAGTTTGGCGCAGAAATCTCCGAATAAGCCGAACCACTCGAAGAACGAGACCAACAGCTTGCGAATCTCATCCGTCACGTTGGCCCGATGCGGCGTGGCCACGGACGCGTGTAGCGCCACGCGATTGGCGTGTGTGGACACCCTCAAATCACCCTAAGAACTGGTTAGCAAGTGGAGGGCCAGCCGCTGTTGCCAAAGATCGCGATGTGGCAGGTCCGTTGCAGCAAGAGTGATCAGCCATGCGCTTTGCTACCGCGGTCTTCGCATTCGTCATGAAGTTTGGAGGACCGGGGTTGTTGGTTTTAGGGCTCCTCGATTCCTCGTATCTGATCGCACCGTGGGGAAACGATCTGCTGGTGGTCGCGATGACTGCCGGCCATCCGGACATTAGCCATGCACTATACTATGCGGCGATGTCGACCATCGGGTCGGTGCTGGGGTGCTTGCTGATCGATGTGACGTTACGCCCTGCCGGCGCGAAGGGCTTGGAAAAGCACCTTTCGAAGAAGCGGCTCCAGCGGGTTCGCGATAAAGTCAGGAAGAACGCTGGTTTTGCATTGGCGCTCGCCTCGCTGGCGCCGCCTCCCTTTCCGTTCACCGCCTTCGTGATGGCTGCCGCGGCACTGCAGTATTCGCGCAAACGCATGCTCGCGGTTGTTGGTACAACGCGCATGCTGCGCTTTGTCGTACTGGCGCTGCTGGCCGTACGCTTCGGGCAGCGAATTCTGGAATGGGGCAAGAATCCAGTGGTGCAAATGGTGATGATCGGGCTGATTGTCTTTTCGATTGTGGGGAGCATCGTATCGGTGGTCGGGTGGATCAAGCGTAGCAAGTCGAGCGCTCCAGCGGCGTCGTTAGTGGGGTCGCCTGAAAGAAGGTAATAACGCGACGCTCCGCAGCGCTTCGTGATCTGATATACAATCACCCAATGGTTCGGATGTCGTTTAGGGCGCTGATGGCTGCCCTGTGTCCGCTCGCCATCGGTCTCTCCTGGCAATCGCCATCGCAGAATGGCCCTCTTACCCCTGTCGCCAAGCGCGCAGAAACGGCGAGTTTGCTCGCACCCGGCGCGATCCAGGTAGATGCATCGCTGGTACTCATTCCTACGAACGTAACCAATTCTTCAGGATTGCCGGTGACCAATCTGTCCAGGGATGACTTCCGGCTCTTCGAAGACAATGTCGAGCAGCGCATCACATTTTTCAATCAGGACGACGCGCCCATCTCGATTGGCATGCTGTTCGATACCAGCGGCAGCATGCACGACAAGATGCACAAGGCGTGCGAAGCCGCGGCCGCCTTCTTCAAAACTGCCAATCCCGAGGACGAGTTCTTCCTGGTGTCGTTTGGCGACCGTCCGCGACTCGCCATGAGCTTTACCCCCGACTCCCAGCAAGTCTATCAACGGATCGCGACGCTTCGGCCGTTCGGCCGCACGTCGCTTCTGGATGCAATTGACCTGGCGTTGAAGCAGATGAAGATGGCCCGGCATAGAAGGAAGGCTTTGGTGATCGTGTCCGACGGCGGCGATAATTTTAGCCGGAGGTCGCCCGGGCAAATCAAGAACGCCCTCCTCGAGTCAGACGTGCAACTTTATGCGATGGGCATTTTCGGCGAAGAAGCTTCCCACCGCCACACAACGGAAGAGCGCGAGGGTCCGCAACTGCTGGACGATCTTGCCTTGCACACCGGTGGTCGGCACTATCCCGTGGCTAATCTGGAAGACCTGCCGCATATCAGTATGCGAATCAGCCGTGAGCTGCGAAGTGAGTATGTTCTCGGTTACTCTCCAGCGGATACGGCACGCGACGGGAAGTACCATCGCGTGCGTGTATCGCTTACGGTCCCTGGGGAAACTCGGCAGTTTCACACCGCCTATCGCCAGGGCTATTACGCGCCGGGACAGTAACAACTTACCAACGGAATCCGAAAGTGACCGGGATGTAGTCGGTGTGGAACTGGCCCATGAAGATGCGGTTATACTTCGCTTCCGCGAAGATCTTGCCGTGGAATTTGGTGCCAAACGCCACTCCCGCCCCGACATCGATGCCCGGCTTGTTCACCGAGTAAGAAGCCAGGATCTGAGTGGTTGGGATGGCCACCGGGTAGAATCCAAAGAAGGGATCGAAGCCTGGAACGACGGCCACATTGGGCTGTGTAAAGTCGATAATTCGATGATACAGCCCGCCGCCGCCAGTGACATAGAAGTCCACGTGACCCTTGGGGTTGAGGTGGACGATCGGGTCGAACGTGGCTGAAAACACATGCATCCCGCCACCCGGAACTCCGATATTACTCAGTGTCGCCGAATTGATGCCGAAAGAATTATAGTTTAGATTGATGTTCGCGCCTAAGTAAGGCACAAAGTTTACGCCGAATCCGCCGCCGATGTTCCAACCGTTGTCGACTTCCCGTCCGGTGTTGCCTACTGGAGTCGTGAAGCCGCCACCCACGCCGAAAGTAAAGCGTGGGGCTTCCTGAGCCGAGGCTACGGTTAGAGCCAGAATGCCGATAGATGTTGCCAAAACGAAGTTTTTCATTGGATTGTTAGTTCTCTCCCACCTGAATGTTCGAGTCGCACTTAGAGTTGAACTCGTGACCCTTTCCCTGCAATTGCTACTCCGGTGTGCGTGATGCAACGAAGGAGTGGTGGCCCGCTACAACGCCGCGGTAAACTCCTTTGCGACGCTTTGCCTTATACTTTTTCTATCGGTTGAAAGGCGAGGAGGATGGGATGGCGACAGTAAAATTCACATTGAACGGCAAATCGCAGACGGTGGACACGGCGCCAGCCATGCCGCTGCTGTGGATTTTGCGCGACACACTGGGAATGACAGGCACGAAGTTCGGCTGCGGCATGGCCCTCTGCGGCGCGTGTACGGTTCATGTCAACGGCCAGCCCACCCGCTCATGCATCACCTCGATTGGGAGCATCGCCGGAAAGAGCGTCACCACCATCGAAGGACTGTCGCCAGATAGCAGCCATCCCGTGCAGTTAGCGTGGGTGGAGGCGGACGTGCCGCAGTGCGGTTACTGTCAATCCGGGCAGATCATGACGGCCGCCGCTCTGCTGGCCAAGACCAAACAACCGACTGACGCCGACATCGACGAGGCACTGCGCGGCAATATCTGCCGCTGCGGTAACGTACCAAGGCATCCGCCAGGCGATCCATCGGGCTGCTGAAATGATTCGGAAGGAAGGTAGCCGATGAGCGCCATGAACCGGCGCAACTTCCTCCGCACCACCGCCGGCGCAGCGGGCGGTCTGCTGGTGGGCTTCCATCTGCCGCAGCGCTCTAGGATCCAGGCGGCAACGACGTCGCTGAAGCTGAATGCGTTCATACACGTTGGAACCGACGACTCAGTGACGCTATTCATACACAAGGCCGAGATGGGCCAAGGCACGGTGACGTCACTCTCGATGTTGCTGGCTGAGGAACTGGAGTGCGACTGGAAGAAGATTCGCACCGAGTTTCCGGGAGTGGACCGCGAGTTCGGACCGAACCAGGGCGTGGTGGGGAGCGCGAGCATCCGAAGCTCCTGGGAGTCTTTGCGCAGGGCCGGCGCCACCGCGCGCGAGATGCTGATCGGCGCGGCGGCGCAACGATGGGGAGTAGATCGCAAGGTCTGCCGTGCGGAAAACAACAGCATTGTAAACACCGCCAACAATGAGCGGCTCACGTTCGGAAGCTTGTCTACGGAGGCGTCCATGCTGCCCGTTCCAGCCAATCTGGCGCTCAAGGATCCCAAGGATTTCCAACTCATCGGAAAGGCGAGGAAGCGCCTGGACACTCCCGGCAAAGTCAACGGAAGCGCCACTTTCGGGATCGACGTGCGCCTGCCCGGGATGCAGTACGCCGTAATCGCGCGCTGCCCGGTGTTTGGCGGCAAGGTGGCGAACTTCGACGCCACCAAGGCCAAGGCGATTCCCGGCGTGAAGGGTGTGGTGCCAGTACCGAGCGGAATTGCGGTGATCGCGGACAACACTTGGTCGGCGATGGAGGGACGGCGGGCGCTCCAGGTGCAATGGAACGAAGGGCCAGTGGCGGCCTTTAGCACTCCTGGGATTACGAAGAGTTTTGCCGAGAGCATGTCCCAGCCTGGCGCGGTGGCGCGCAAGGAAGGCGATGCGGCGACGGCTTTGGCGAGCGCGGCAAAGAAGATCGAAGCCGTGTACGAGGTGCCATACCTGGCGCATGCTCCCATGGAACCGCTCAATTGCGTGGCGGATGTGCGCGCGGATCGATGCGAAGTCTGGGCCTCGACACAGGGACAGAGTGCGGCTCGCGCAGAAGCGGCGCGGATCACCGGTCTAAAGCCGGAAAGCGTAAAAGTCTACACCGAGTACATGGGCGGCGGGTTCGGACGCAGAGCGCGGCCCGACTACATCGGTGAGGCGGTGGAGGTCTCGAAGGCTGCCGGTGTGCCGGTGAAACTCACCTGGTCGCGCGAGGACGATATGCAGCAGGACGCCTATCGCCCGGCGTCGTACAGCCGCTTTGAAGGCGGCCTGGACGCGGACGGGTGGCCGGTCGCATGGACCACGCGTATCGCCTGTGCACCGTTCGGCGGGATGCGCGACGGCCTCTCGCGCACCGGCGTGGAAGGCGTGTCGACGATACCATATGCGATTCCCAACGTTCTGGTGGACTATCACGCGGTGGATCCCGGGATTCCGGTCAGCTACTGGCGATCGGTGGGGTATTCGCAGAACACTTTTTTCGCGGAATCGTTTGTGGACGAACTTGCCGCTGCCGGCGGAAAAGATCCGGTGGAGTTGCGGCGTCGACTCCTGGCCAATTCGCCGAGACTGCTGGCGGCGCTTGACCTGGCAGCGGAGAAGGCCGGCTGGGGCAAGCCGCTTCCGGCGGGTAGGGGACGCGGCGTATCGGTGGCCAACAACATCGGCAGCAATACGGTGCAAATCGCGGAAGTGTCGGTGGAGCGAGGCAAGCTGAAGGTTCACCGCGTGGTCTGCGCGGTAGACTGTGGGCATGTCGTGAATCCCTGGGGCGTGGAGCAGCAGATCCAGAGCGGCATCGTGTTCGGTCTGTCGGCGGCGCTCAAAGGCGGGATCACGATCGATCGGGGGCGCGTGGAGCAGAGTAATTTCGATCGCTACGACGTGCTGCGCATCGACGAGATGCCGAAGGTGGAAGTGCATATCATTCCGAGTCAGGCGGCTCCCGGCGGAATGGGAGAGGCGAGCACCCCAGGAATCGCACCGGCGGTGTGCAATGCGATCTTCGCAGCGACGGGCAAGCGAATTCGCAAGCTGCCTTTGAAGGGCGCGGATTTAGGGTAGATAAAAATCGTGTCCCCTTTGCGGCGAAGTCCACGCTTCTATGTACAGGAGGCGAGGCCGGATGTCGCTGTTGGTTTGCGCCAGCGGCACGAACCACTAAACGGATTTGCAACGCGAAGAAAGCCGCTACTATTTTCGAATCGAGATCGTCTGCTGACCCTTGGTGTACGCGGTGTACTCGGTACCTGCGGGGGCGGCGATCTCCTTAGCGTGCCTCGGCATCTTCGGAAGCTCCAATGGCCGGACGTCATCTCTATTGCCGCCGCCGATTCTAAGGGTCAACTTGCTGCCCTCTGCTGCCGTGACCTTTTTCAGCCGGAAGGTCTTTTTCTTTCCGCCTTCCACGATTTCCCCCTGGATTGCCGCGTTCTTCGGAAGCACCGTCGTAGCCCCGACTACAAAGCCATCCGGCGCGGTGAATTTGATCGTCTGGCCCGCTTCCGCGTCAGCGGGAATGTCTTCGGCGAGCCGGATAGTGAGCGGCAAGGCGTCTGGAACCGATACCGATTGCGTAGCCGCCGGGACAACTGGAGGAGCAGGCGGTGGTTCGGGAGATGTGGCGGTGGGCTGCGGCGTACTATTCGTCGCGGCCGGTTGTGGGGGAGGAGCCGGTGCGGTAGACGGCGCAGTTGGCGACGGCTTGGCGGCCGCCGCCATCGGTTTCACATTCGCCATCGCTTCGAGAATCTCCTTCGGCACGCCGGCCTTGGAGAGCCTGGCGAGTTCCGGATTGGAGAGATCGAAATTCGTCGGGGTCGTCCGAATCTGCCGCAGAATTAGGTCTGTTGGGACTTTCGCGTCGACCACCATATAGACGATTCCGTTGTTGTCGAGGACCTTGCCTACTGGAGGCGCAGCGTCCGGTTGAGGTTGCGCCGGGGTCGTGGCAATTGCCGGAGGCGCGGGGGCGGCGCCGCGATGGGTCAGTATCCACCATCCTCCGCCCGCTGCAGCCAGCACCAGCACTACGGCGCCGGCGATGAGCGCGATCGGCGGTTTGCTTTTTGTCGCAACCGCCGGCGCCGCGGGAGCCATGGTGGAGGCGGGCCGGTTTTGCAGGGCCGACAGTACACTGCGCACCTCCTGCATGCTCTGCCAACGCGCCACCGGATTCTTGCAGAGGCACTGTCGGATGATCTGATCGAGCAGTGGCGGCACATGCGCCGAACTCTCCGAAACAGGGCGAACCTCGTCCCGGAGAATCGACGAGAGCGTCGAGAGTGTGGTGTCGCCCGTAAAGGCCCGACGGCCCGTGACCATCTCGTAAAGCACCACACCGAAGGAAAAGATGTCGGAGCGGGCGTCGACTACCTTGCCTTCTGCCTGTTCGGGCGACATGTAGCTGACGGTTCCGAGGATGGAGCCCTCGATGGTAATCGGGCTGGCCCCCAAGGTGGCCGTCTTGTCAGTGAGGTCGATAGAACTGGCGCCGCGCGAGAGTTTGGCCAGGCCGAAATCAAGAATCTTCACGAGGCCGGTCTGCGTGACCATGACGTTGGCAGGCTTGAGGTCGCGATGAATGATTCCGGCGGCATGCGCGGCCTGCAGGGCGTCGGCCATCTGCACGGCATATCCCAGCACTTCGGCCACAGAGAGGCCACCGGGTGGGATCAGGTCCGCCAGATCTTTGCCCGTGACGTACTCCATCACGATGAATTCGGTGCCTTCCTCGAAGAGCACGTCGTGAATGGTGATGATGTTGGGGTGATTGAGGGCGGAGGCGGCCTGTGCTTCCTGTTGAAACCGGGCGCGGCGTTCAGCGTCTCCCGAATGCGATTCGGAAAGCACTTTGATTGCTACGGTTCGATTGAGGCGGAAGTCCTGCGCGCGATACACATCGCCCATTCCGCCGGAGCCCAACTTCTCGATCAGTTGGTAATGCGAGATCTTACGGCCTACCATGAATTTCCGCTCGTCCCTCCAGAGGTCGTACCATTTCACAACATCCGGCGACTCCGCGCAATTGTCCCGGGCGCGGTATACTCATGCGCGGAATGTCTCAGCGCATCCAGATCTTCGTCACCGGCGGCACCTTCGATAAGGAGTACAACGAGCTCACCGGCGAGCTGTTTTTCCAGCGCACGCACATCGGCGACATGCTGCGCTTGGGGCGCTGCCATCTCGACGTGCAGATCGATTCCTTGATGATGATCGACAGCCTTCAGATGACGGACAGCGACCGGCAATTGATTCTGGATCGTTGCCTCGCGACGGGCCCTGATCGCATCGTCATCACGCACGGGACGGACACGATGGAACTGACCGCCGCACTGCTTGGCCGCGCCGTCTCCGGAAAGACGATCGTCCTCACCGGTGCGATGGTGCCCTACACTTTTGGCAGTTCTGACGGAATGTTTAATCTGGGGACCGCCCTGGCATTCGTACAGACTCTGGCGCCGGGAGTCTACGTGGCGATGAATGGGCGCTGCTTGCCGTGGCATTCCGTCACCAAAAACCGGGAGCGAGGGATTTTTGAGGCCGTTCCGGGGCTCCGCAAGGAATCCTAGCGCTAGGTGAAGAGGGCGCTGGACCGGGTTCGCTCCCTCACGGTCGCGGCTCGTAACGCACCAAATACGTTCGCGCGATACGTGTGCTTACGAGCCGCGCGCGTAAGCAAGCGATCACTAATCAGAAGGCGGCGGCGCTCCCTCACGGTCGCGGCTCGTAACGCACCAAACACGTTCGCGCGATACGTGTGCTTGCGAGCCGCGCGCGTAAGCAAGCGACCACTAATCAGAAGGCGGCGACGCTCCCTCACGGTCGCGGCTCGTAACGCACCAAACACGTTCGCGCGATACGTGTGCTTGCGAGCCGCGCGCGTAAGCAAGCGACCATTAATCAGAGGGCGGCGACGCTCCCTCACGGTCGCGGCTCGTAAGCTACCCTAACACGTTCGCGCGATACGTGTGCTTGCGAGCCGCGCGCGTCAGCAAGCGATCTTGAACCTATCCCGGCAACCTGCTACGGTTGGACTCTCTGCAAGGCGACGGTGGTATCGGCGGGAACCGCAACCAGAGGGTCGCCGTGCAGGTAGCCGAGCGAGGCCAGGAACAGATCCATCTGACGCAGGACAAGAGCGTGCCACGGCGAGCTATCGCTGCGGTTGTAAAAACCGTGGCTCTGGTTCTCGGCGGTATAGAATTCGGCACGGGTCCCCACAGCGATCAATTGGCGCGCGAAGTCGCGCGCCTTCTCCTGCAGCGAATCTTCGGTGCCGAAGAACAGGATTGCGGGAGGTCCACCCGGATTCACCTGCCAACTGGTGATAAAGGCGCCTATCGGACCCACAGCGGCCGCCGCCTGCTCCGGCGTCATACGGCTTCGCTCCGGGAAGCCGAAGGCGGGGTTCACGAGCACCAGCGCATTCGGACTTGACGAGACCGAGAGATCCTCATCGCGCGGTGTAAAAGATGAATTGTAGGCGGCGAATGCAGCAATGCTGGCGCCCGACGAGCCGCCTCCCGCAATCACACGCGCCGGGTCGATTCCCAGTCGCAGAGCATTCAGCCGGAACCAGCGAACCGCGCTCTTGGCGTCCTCAGCGCACGCCTCCAGAGAGGTATGGTGTATGCCGCGATCCGGTACTCTGCCGACGCAGCTACCATGCCACGCGCGGCGAGGTATGACGCGCTGCTGGCGAACTGCGACGGACTTCCGGTCGCGCAGTTACCTCCAAAAAAGAAGATAATCGCGGGCCGCCGATCCGACTTCGTCCAGCCGGGTGGAAAGTAGAGGTTCATCTTCAAATCACCCTGTGGCGTCGTCTTATAGATGATCACTGCTTTGTTGTCGACGGGTTGGAGATCCGCGTCAACCGGTTTCAACGCGGCGGGCATTTGACTGCCCACAAACAGGAGCGCAAAGGCTACTCGCAGGCGCATTTCTCCTCGCAACGCCATCTTCTCTCATAACAATCTCGCCGGCAATCACTCCGCGCCTCCGGGAACTATGGTTTGATCGTTCGGCGAAGGCTTATTGAAATAATCCCGGTCAAACCGGCTCCGCTATGAAAACAAAGCAATTAACTACTGGTAACGCGGGACGGCGGATACCAGCAGATTCCCGACCCCCACGTGCTAAACTTAAGTGATTCGCCTACATGGATTTCCTTAAGGGCCTCAACGCGCAGCAGCGGGAAGCGGTGAGTCATACCGAGGGCCCGCTACTGATCCTGGCCGGCGCAGGTAGCGGCAAGACGCGCGTAATTACTCATCGCATCGCGCACATCATTACGACGCGGCGAGTGCCGCCTTCGTCGGTGCTCGCTGTGACGTTCACCAATAAGGCATCCCGGGAGATGCGCGAGCGAGTGGAGGCATTACTGGAAGGCGTGGAACTGCAGTCTTCCCCTATTGTTTCCACGTTTCATTCTTTCTGCGTGCGGTTGCTACGGCGGGACGGCGATCCCCTGGCTCGGGTCCGACCCGGATTCAACCGGCGCTTCAGCATCTACGACGATGAAGATCAGCTCGGCATCATCAAGGCGAGCTATCGCGGCATGGGGCTGGATGAGAAAGAATTCATTCAGTACCGGGTGGCCCTTTCGAAGATCAGTAACGCCAAGAATCGCAATCTGACTCCGAAGGATCTGTACGCCAACGCCGTCAACGACGAAGGTGAGAAACTCGCGAAGGTCTTTGAGGATTACGAGAAGGCGCTGCGTACAGCCAACGCACTCGATTTCGACGATCTGTTGCTGGAGGCGGTGCGGCTGTTGCGCACCGACGATGCTACGCGCGAGGCGTGGAATCGCCGGCTGAACTACATCATGATCGACGAATATCAGGACACCAATCGCTCGCAATACGAGATGATGCGCCTGCTTTCCGAGTCGCACGGCAATGTCTGCGTGGTCGGCGATGAGGACCAGTCGATCTACAGTTGGCGCGGCGCGGACATTCAGAACATTCTGGATTTCGAAAAAGACTTTCCCGAAGCCAAGGTGATTCGGCTCGAGCAGAATTACCGGTCGACCAAGAATATTCTGGCTGCCGCGGGCGCGGTGGTGGAGAACAATAAGGCCCGCAAAGGCAAGAAGCTCTGGACCGAGTCCGATTCAGGCTCTCCGCTGGGTTTGTACGCAGGTTATGACGACCAGAACGAAGCGCTCTTCATCGCGGATACGATCGAGAAGCATCTGGTCGCCAACCCGGGAGACGCGGTGGCGGTTTTGTACCGCACCAACTTCCAGTCGCGCCAGATCGAAGAGGCGCTGCGGCGATACGGGCGCAAGTACAACATTGTCGGCGGATTTAGTTTCTATCAGCGGTCCGAGATCAAGGACACAGTAGCTTACCTGAAGCTGGCAGCGTCCAACACCGATTCGGTGAGCCTGCTGCGCATCATCAATACCCCGGCGCGGGGTATTGGGCGCACCACGGTGGAACAGATTGAGCGATATGCGCGCGAGCACCTGATCAGCCTTTGGGAGGCGATCGGACGGGTGATCGACGACCAGTCCCTTTCCACGCGGTCCCAATCGTCGCTGGTGACATTCCGGAATCTGATTCAGGAGCTGTCGCTGGTGGCGAGTACGTCGTCACTGCCCGATCTCTTGAGGTTCATTCTGGATCGTACGGGGTACAGGCGGATGCTGGAGGCGGAGAAGACTCCGGAATCGGAAACGCGGCTTGAGAATCTGCACGAGTTGATCAACGCGGCTGCGGAAGCTGCGGAACGTGGCGAGAGCATCTCGGATTTCCTGGACCACGCCGCATTGGTCTCCGATGCTGATGCCTACGACGAGAAGGCGCCTGTCACGTTGATGACGCTCCACAACGCGAAAGGGCTGGAATTTCCGGTGGTCTTCCTGTCTGGCATGGAGATGGGACTCTTTCCACACAGTCGGTCGATGGACTCCGAAGCGATGCTGGAGGAGGAGCGGCGGCTCTGTTATGTCGGCATGACGCGCGCGCGTAAACGCCTCATTCTGACATGGGCGAAGTACCGGCGAAAATTTGGAGGCGGCGACCAGGAGCGCTCGGCTCCGTCGTGGTTTTTGGGAGAGGTGCCGCAGCATCTCATCATGAATTTGGGTCCGCAGGACCAGGCGGGCGAGGTCGATCTGCTGGTCGAGCGACACGATGTGCGGGCGGCCGCCAAGCGCAACACGTACACCGGCAAGACCTACAATTCTCTGGAGAATATCTCGCAGTTTTTTGGCGAGCGTGGAATGGGGTTTAACTCCGGGCCTGCCGAAGCGAAGTCTGCACCAGCGAATTCCTTGAAGACGCCGCCGATGCCGTTGCCGCGGCCAGGCAAGAATAATGCACCTCTGACGAAGCCTTTGCCCACCGCGCCGCCGCGGAAAGGTGCGCGTGCCGGCATGACGGTGGAGCATCCCAAATACGGCACGGGGACGGTGGTGCGGCGCGAAGGGGACGGGGAAGATGCTAAGATCACTGTTAACTTCCCTCGTTACGGGCTCAAGAAGCTACTCGAAAAATACGCAGGACTGAAACGAAACTGATGAACACGAAGAACGTCACCGATAAACCGGAACGCAAAAAGCTGAAACGCACGGCGCGCAAAAAAGCAGCCCCCAAGGCAAAGCGCGCGGCGGGTGTGGCCCGCGGCTCCACCAAGAAAAAGATCCGTCACCAGGCACAAGGCCAGCGCAAACGTTAGCCTCCCGCTCACGCGTCGCGGCGGTGAGCCGCGACCGTGGGCGAATCGACCGGGCGCGCGCCAATTCGACTCATGTGAACCCACACTATGGGTTGACCCCTTGGCGCGCTGGCCGCATGGCTGGCAGGCCCTTGCCGGGCTTCTCCTTTTGTGGGTGCTGGCGCTGCTTTGCCCGTATTTCTCTCGCGATCTGGGCAGTCTATCCGGCCCATGGCAAGTGCTGATGGTGAAGCTAAATTCCGTGGCCGCAGCGCGTCACCATTTTCCTGAACATTTTTGACGTTCGCATTGCCAGAACGGGAAACCTATGTAGCCAGCCCGGAGTTCCGCTACGGGCAGAAACCGAACGTAGTAACCCTGCGTGGCGATGACATCAGCGTCACGATCAAGCCAGTTGCCGCCCTGGTGATACCACTCGCCTCGCAGAACAGAAAGCATTGCCTGCGTGTGGTAACATCTCAATTCGGCAAAGTTCTTCGGTCTAGCAGACGGGAACCGGTACCGAGACGCTCCGGGAAGCTCGGATGGTTTTGACATCTGCAGCTTCCGGATGACCACTCCCGCCGCGGAGTATCGGGTTATCCCAATGGACCGGAGACCAAAAAGCAGCCATCCAAGAGTCATGGAACGTCCAACGATGGTGCAGGGCCTCCCGAGCGTCCCCGCGGATTCGGACATCTGGAACCTGTCGAGCATCCCCCGGGCGCCCAGTAACACCCGGCTGGTGGTTGCTTTTCTTTGGGCTTATCGCCTCACTGCCCTGTTGCCTCTGCTAATGGGAGTCGTAGTGTTCGCTGGCGGGTGGCTGGCTGATTCAGAGATATTAAAACGGCTGACTCCCAACACAGGAAGAATCAAGGCGAATACGGCGGTTGGCTTGATGGTCGCCGCCGGAGCGCTTCTGCTCGACGGCGAGAGCAAAATGCGCCGATGGCGCAGCATTGCGTGGCTGTGCGCCGCACTGCTCACATTGATCGGCGGCCTTTCATGGGCTGAATACATCTTGGGCACGAACCTGGGTATTGATGAGTTGTTGTTTCGCGACTCGGCCGCCACACTCTCCTCGCACCCGGGAAGGCCCGCCGTGCTCACCGCTGCCAGCTTCTATCTGTTGGGTGCCTCCCTGCTCTTGCGAAACACGCCCCGGACCCTTCTTTCAAGCCAATGCCTCGCTAGCTTCGTCGCGATTCTCAACTTGGGCAATCTGATCGGATACGTCTATGGACTCCAGGGCTTCATCGCGGTCCCGTTCTATCGAGGGTTCGCCATCCCCCATGTTTCCATAGCCCTCCTTATGCTTTGTGCGAGCAGCCTGCTCTCCCGTCCGCAGCACGGCATTATGAACCTTCTAAGCAGTAAAGCCATCGCGGGGGACATGGTGCGGCGCTTGCTTCCGGTCGCTGTATGGGTTCCGGTGTTGCTTGGCTGGCTGATGTGGCGTGGAGAACTCGCGGGCTACTATGGCACGGCTTTCGGTCTCAGTTTATTTACCTCCGCGAACATCGTTGTGTTTGCTTTGCTGATCTGGCTGTATGCTGTCCGGCTGAATCACGTCGATTTCGAGAGGCTCACCATATCAGAACAAATGCATCGGGCCGAACTGGTCCGCGTTCGACAGGAGGCGCTGCAACAGACCTTCCTCCACGACCTGATGAACCACGCTGGTGCAGTCGAAGGCGTCTCCCGAGAACTGGCTGACGAGGAAATGTCACCCGAAGAGCGCAGCGAATTTGTAGGCATGCTTTCGATATCGGCTCGCTCACTCGTGGAAGAGATCCGCAGTCATCGTACACTGATTGCCGCCGAAAAAGGCGAGCTAACCGTCAAAAGAACCGCCTGCAACTCGTTGGAGGCGCTGCGATCCGCCGCTGCCGCCTGCCGGGCTTTCGGCTTCGCGGAAGACAAGCAGATTGCCGTCCTTCCAGGCGCACAGCCGATCATCTTCCAGACGGACACCGCGCTGCTAGGCCGCGTCCTCATCAATATGCTCAAAAATGCCCTGGAAGCATCCAGTCTCGGTGCGACGGTGAGCGCCGACTGTCGCATCTCCTCCCCCGGCCGCGTTTGCTTCTCCGTCCACAATGAAGCGGTGATGCCCGACGATATGGCAGCTCATGTTTTTCAGCGATTCTTCTCGACGAAGGGGACCGGTCGAGGCTTGGGCACCTACAGCATCAAACTCCTGACCGAACAGTATCTGGACGGGCATGCATCGTTTGAATCGACTGCTGGCCTCGGCACGACATTCCGTGCTGAGTTCGCCATCGAACCAGCAGCACTGCAGGTCAACTCTTCAACCGGTTGAGCCGATTTTCGAGGATCCGTCTGGACTTCGTCTCAGAGCCCGTCGCGCTGGAGCAGCAGCAAGCCCTCCACTCTGTGGGAAAATGGTGATTTGGCGATCGTAATTGATGGAATTTATTACGCCCTAGGCCTGGCGGGCGCTGGCGCGCTAGTCGCGTGGCTGGTAAGCCCGTGGTTGGCTTCGCCTTTATGGTTGTTGGCACTCTTCTGCCTGTATTTCTTTCGCGATCCGGAGCGAACCATTCCGTCCGGCAACGTAGCGGTTTCCCCAGCCGATGGCAAGGTGCTGACGGTGAAGTTCGAAGATCCAACGCTGCAGCGCATCACCATTTTCCTGAACATTTTTGACGTTCACGTCAATCGTGCCCCCATCGAGGGCACGATCGAGAAGGTGCATTATCAGAAGGGCAAATTCCACGTGGCCAGCCTGGAGGTGTGCTCCGAGCAGAACGAACAGAACGTGGTAACAGTGCGCGGGGATGGCACCAGCGTCACGTTCAAACAGATTGCCGGCCTGATCGCTCGGCGGATTGTGTTTCGCCCGAAGCCGGGCGATCATGTGGCAGCCGGCGATCGCGTGGGTTTGATCAAATTCGGGTCCCGTGTGGATATCCTGCTCGGGACAGAGTGGGAGATCGTGGTGAAGCCGGGCGATCGGGTGGCAGGCGGTTCCAGCGTGGTCGCGCGGCGAGTTACCCCTGGGGAGTCGCCGGGAAGAGCGCATGGCGCTTAGGGACCGGCTGGTCGATCCGCGCTCTCCCGATCGTCGTCCGCGGCGGGCCGCGTACGCGCTGCCCACGTTTTTCACCGCCGGCAACATCTTCCTCGGATACATCTCGATTCTTCGTTCGTTTCGCGGGTCGATGGCGGCGGCCACCGGCGCCGTTGCTGCGCACGAACATTTCACGATCGCGGCGATCGCAATCATGGCTGCCGGAGTGCTCGACGGGCTGGATGGGCGCATTGCTCGGATGACGAATACCACCAGCGAATTCGGACGGGAGATGGACTCCCTGGCCGACGTCATCAGCTTCGGGATGGCGCCCGCGGTGCTGGCCTTCGCGTGGGGCGTGCAGTTTGTCGATCCTTCCCTGGCCGAGCACTTCCGCAAACAACTGTTCAATGCCGGCTACTTTATCGCATTCCTGTTCCTGGTATGCGGCTCGGCACGGCTGGCGCGGTTCAATATTCAAAAGAATCCGGTGCCTAAGAATCCGGGCCGGCCGGACCGGAAATACTTTGTCGGGCTGCCGATTCCAGCGGCTGCAGGGATGGTGTGCGCCGTGGTGTTTGCCGCGGATGGAGAGCCGCTGACCTCGTGGAGGATGTCCTCTTTGTGGCTGATGTTGCTCCTGCTGTTGGGGTTCCTGATGGTGAGCACCTGGCGTTATTACAGCTTCAAGGGAGTCAGTTTCAGCAAACCGTACACTCCGCTGATTGTCATTCTGACCTGCGCGTTCATTTACGCGATGTGGATCTGGCCGCAGCCGGTACTGCTCGCGCTCGCGATCAGTTATGTGGGAGGCGGCATCGTGATTCGATTGGGAGGCATTCTGCGGCGCAAGATTCGCCCCACACCCCCCTCGCCTACGGAGCAAAGAATTGGCTGAACACTCGACGACCTTCGCCCTGGTGGGCAGTGACTCTCTGCTCGGCCGTGAAATCCGAGATATCGTGGCCACGTCGGCCTCCGGTATGGAGCTTCGCCTGATTGCGGCGGAAGAGGAGCACGCCGGCACACTCACCCGCGTGGGCGATGAGCCGTCGCTCGTGGAAGTGCTGGGTGTGGAGAGTCTTGCCGGCGTTAGCGCAGTGTTTTTGGCGGGTTCCGCCGCATCGAGCCACAAGGCGCTCGAGCTGGTGGAGAATGACGATCCGGGAATCGTCATTATCGACCTGACCTATTCCACAGAGGAGCGTCCTGAGGCCCGCTTGCGTGCGCCGCTGGTAGAGGCCACGAGCGACGACGAATCGGTGGTTGCGGATAGTTCCGTTCACGTGATCGCGCATCCCGCCGCAGTCGCCCTGGCGTTGTTTTTGCGGCGGCTTCACGAGTACGCACCGATTCAGCGATCGGTCATCGAGGTGTTCGTGCCCGCCAGCGAATACGGCGCCGCGGGAGTGGAGGAGTTGCAGCAGCAGACCGTCAGTCTGCTCTCGTTCAAGAGCCTGCCCCGCGCCATCTTCGATGCCCAGTTGAGTTTCAGCCTGCTCGCCAGATACGGCGAAGAAGCGCCTGTGGCTCTGGACGAGACGGAACTGCGAATCGAGCGGCATCTGGCCAGTCTGCTGGCGCTGCCCGGAGAGGGCGCGGGAGTGACGATGCCATCGCTGCGCGTGATTCAGGCGCCGGTGTTTCACGGCTACTCCTTCTCGGCATGGGTGGAGTTTGACGAGAATCCGGGCGTCGAGATGTTGGAGAGTAGTCTGTCGGCGGATTCGATTGAAGTACGAGGGAGGGAGTTCGAGCCGCCTACGAACGTGGGACAAGCCGGTCAGAGCGGGATCGCGGTGGGAGCGATCGTCGAGGACCGCAATCAGCCCGATGCCTGCTGGTTCTGGATGGTGGCCGATAATCTGCGACTGCTGGCGGAGAACGCCGTAGCAGTCGCCAGGGAACTGCTATGAAGCACCGTGGCGCAAACACTCCTGTTTGCCGCGTCGACATGAGTGTCGACGCGGCAAACAGGAGTGTTTGCGCCACTCTACTCTTGCTGCTCGCCTTGCTGACCGGCAGTTGTGGGTATCACGTAGCGGGGCACGCCGACCTGATGCCTAAGACCATCAAGACGATCGCCATCCCCGCATTCGGCAATCAGACCGTTCACCAGAAGCTCTCGCAGTTGATCTCCGAGGACCTGACCCGCGAGTTCATATCGCGCACCAGCTACCGAATCGTCGCCGAACCGGAGAAGGCCGACGCCCTCCTCCAGGGATCCGTGATTCAATTTCTCTCGGGCCCCAATATCGTAGACCAGGTTTCGGGACGCGCCACCGGCGCGCAGATCATCGTCGTGCTGCAACTCAGCCTGACTGACCGGCAGACCGGGAAAGTCCTATTCTCCAAACCACGGTACGAATTTCGCGAGCGGTATGAGATTTCGCTCGATCCACAAGCCTATTTCGATGAGAGCGGCACCGCCATTATTCGTCTCAGCCGCGATGTGGCGCGTAGCGTCGTGACCGCCATCCTGGTGGATTTCTAGCCGTGACTTCCGCCCAGTTGCTCGCGCGCATCAAGAAGCAGGCGATTCCCCCCGCAATCTTGTTGCTCGGGCCGGAATCGTATGAGCGCCGCCGGATCCGCGAAGCGCTGGCGGCCGCGTTTCCTCAGGAAGCGCTCACCGATCACGATCTCGATGCCAGCACTCTGGCTGAGGTTGTCGACGACGCGCGCTCGCTTTCGCTATTTTCTTCCGAGCGGCTGATCTGGGTGGCGAACGCGGAAGATGCCATGCCGCGAGCCAGGGTTGGGGAAGACCAGGCCGAGGCCGATTCGGCATCCGGGGATGCTGGCCCGCTGAAGAGCTACATGCAGGATCCCACTCCCGGCGTTGTGCTGGTTTTGGAAGCGATCCGCTTCGATTTCGAAGGCGAGGAGAAACGCCGCCAGGAGCGCGTGCTCAAGTTTTATAGCTCGATTCCGGAAGTAGTGGAATTGCGCCGATTCTCGGTGCGCGATGCCCGCATCGAGGCCGAGACGCTGGCACGCCGGGCGGGTCTGGGGATCGACGACTCCGCCCTCGACGCCCTGGTGGAGGCTCTCGGCGCGGATGTGGCGCGAATCGCGATCGAGGTCGACAAGTTGTCGCTGTTCGCCGGTACGCGACAAGTCGGAGTGGACGATATCTCCGCGCTAGTACCGGATGCGCGTGCCAGTACTATCTTTGTTCTCGTGAATGCGCTGGGACGGCGCGATCGGCGCCGTGCGTTGGAGGCTCTCGACACGCTTACGCGCGAAGGCGAATATCTGCCGCTCGCGCTGGCGTTCTTATCAACTCTGTTTCGGATGGCGTTGGCTGCTCGCGAGGCGGGTCTGAAGAGTTCGCAGCAGATTATGTCGCACTTCAGCAGGCCGGGTGCGGCGATGTTCAGTTCACGTGCCGAGCAGGTCTATCAGACCGTCTCCAAGTTCAATAAGGCGCAATTGGAGCGGGCCATCGGCCTGATCTACGAAGCGGACAAAGGAATGCGCGACGCACGGCCGGATGACCGCACCATCATGGAGCGGTTCATTCTGGAACTGGTGAAATAGGGCTAGCGCGGATTACGCGGCGATCGCCTTCACACGCAAATGCAGCTTGGACTTGTATCGGGCAGCGGTATTCTTCTTGATGATTCCCGATTTCGCGGAACGGTCGATGAGCGAAAACGTCTTTGGCAGCAACGCCGCAGCGGCCTTGGCGTCTTTGCTGGCGATCGCTTTGCGCATGGAGCGGATCTGGTGCCGCAAACGGCTTCGATTCTGTCGATTGTATTCCGTGCGGCGTTCGGTCTGCCGCACTCTCTTGAGTGCGGAATAAGTATTGGCCATCTTTGCTAAATCGAATCCTTACAGAGTTTCTGAGTTTCCAGAATAGCGCAATGGCTCACGATTAAGCAACCGCAAGAGCACGGGTCTGCCAAGTCTGCCAGTGCGAGGGTCACTTGACCTGCACATTGCCGGTGGCTGCCGCCACCTTACCCTCCACTGCGTCGTGCGTCACCGGTCGTGCGACATAGCTGCCGGGAGGCACCTTGATCGTCAAAGCGGTAGTGAAGCCGGTGGTTGCGAAGTGTTCGAATGTCGCTTTCTTGAAATTGAGATCGAGCACTGTGCGCTTCCCCGCAACAAATCCACCGCCGTGATCGCGTAAAACTGCGATGATCGTCAACCGCTGCGACTGCCGGTCCTGATTGGGCTTGAAATGAAGGCGGCCCAAATCCAGGTGGACGATCATGGTAATGCTCGGCGGCCCATCCCACTGTTCCCACGTGAAGGTCGCAGGCAGATCGGTCATGGGATCACGGGCCATTACCTCGCTATCGAGCTTCGAGACAGTCGGATTGGTCACAGCGGCGTTCTCAGCGGGCGCCATGTAGCCAAGTCGGGCCTCTACCGAATACGGACTCTTCCCGATCAGTTTTACCTTCAGGCTGTGGAATCGCGCGTCGGCGACACCGGCAAAAGCGAGCACATACGACGTCTCCGGCACCTGTCCCAACGTCCTCAGCCCCAACACCATATCGTTGTTGTTGTGGAAGAAGGTGCCGCCCGTCCCAGAGGCTAAAACGCCCATTCCGTCATATGCCATGCCGGCTGAAGCGTTGAGATACAAACCTCGGGCGTCCAAACCATCGATCACCACTTCCGCATGGCGGGCCTTTTCCATCAACTGGGCCACGTCTTTCTCGAAGGTGCCGGTCAGGAAGCCGCCGGACGTGAGCAGGATCATGCGTTGGCCGGGCAAACTCGCCATACCGTCCACCAGGCTCGCGATCACCCCCAGTGTGCCTCGTGTACTGGACCGAACGTGGTCCCAGACCATCTTGGCCGCGGAAGTTACCAGACCTTCGGGGCAATCGTGATAACACGCGCGACACTCTGCCATTTTCGCCCCCAGCACCTGGCCACCAGGATCCATGTGTTCGGTGATCCGATACGCTTCATAAGGTTCGAAGTGGGCAGGACACCGCTGCGTATCATCGTTCACGGCCGTAATTGACGAACCCACGTTGCCTATCTGCTCGAGAAGAGTCCCCACATCTTTGGTGAATTTGACATTCTCGGATCGCGAGGTCCTCACTACTGCGACCTGGTCACCGGGAGCCAGGCTCGTTCTGACGAACGTTTTCGCCGCATCCTTCACCGGTTTCAAAAATGCCGGAAGAAGGTGCAGATCGTCGAAGCACAGGGCGACAAACCGGGTGGCCGTCGCGACTTGAAGTCCATCAGCGGCGGCATGCGGAGTGAGGGACTCGTCCTTTGGCTTGAAAGTCAGTGTGGAGAATGCCGTGATCGGCTGTTTCTTTCCCTCGTCGTAGACCTCAAAATCGTTTCTGGTCAGTCCCGGAACCGCATGTAGGTACTCGTCGCGAACTACGACGGGCACCTCAACCACTCGAACGTCGGCGCGAAGAGTAACTTCGGAGGGAGGTATGTAGGGAACAGTTCTGGAGTGGATTTCGTCAGGAGCGAGAGACTGACCCGACGCCATCGCTATAAAAGCCGATACGATCTGGATCTTCCGGAGCCATGTTTGGGGATGCCAGAGGGCGAGCAACACGATCACTCTCGATTCCAGACAGAAGACCGGAAACGTGACCTACCATAGCACACCCTCTCAGGCACGGCATAGCTCCTATTGGGCATGCGTAGCCGGATTGAGAAAGCGGCCGATCAGAATCACGGTACGCACGCACTTGCGCGCGATCACTCGGCCCGCAGAGCTTCGACGGGATTGACCGCTGCCGCGCGGCGCGCCGGCAGAAAACTGGCGAGCAATGCCGCCGCCCCGAGGACGCCGGCGACTGCCGCGATGGTCGGCAGGTCCCAGGCGCGGACGCCAAACAGCAAACCCCTCATCAGGTTCGCTCCCGCAATCGCGAGAATGACCCCCGCGAGAACTCCCACAATCGTCAGCCAACCCGCCTCCCGCAAGATCATCCGGTATACCGATCGCGGCGCCGCCCCCAATGCCATGCGAATCCCGATCTCACGGCTTCGCTGGCTCACCGAGTAAGCGGTCACGCCGTACAGCCCCACCACGCCGAGTAACAGCGCTACCGACGCGAACCCGCCCACCAGGTACGACGCCGATCGATGGAGGTAGGCAGACTCCGAGTTGTTGATTCGCTCCGCCATACTCGCACCGTTGTAAGTGACGATTCCACGATCGATCTGCCGTACCATCGCCGCCAACACGGGCAGCAAAGAAGACTCGCCTTGCGAGGCCCGCACCACCAGATCGAAATAGGGATCGGTGCTCTGGTAGAAGGGGAGGTAAAGAACTGGCGGGATCGCGGCATCCAGCGGCCCCTCTCGAATGTCCTCCACCACACCTACGATCTCCATGGGCTTAGCCGGAGCGGAGTTCTGCGTGATCTGCCTGCCGACCGGCTCTTCACCGGGAAAGTACAGGCGGACGAAGGCTTCGTTGACGATCGTCACGGGCGGCCTCTTGGAATCATCGGCCCCAGTGAAGACGCGGCCGCGCAGCAACCTTGCGCCAAGCGTCGCGAAATAAGTAGGGCTCACATTGCGATACGGCGCCTCATTGTGTTCGCCGTTCCAGGGACGTCCGGTAATGTGAAACCACGTCGTGCCGCTGTTACCGCCCAACGGAATACCCAGGCTCGCGAACCCCACGGAACGGACGCCCGGCAACTCTTCGGCACGCCGGACCACCTGACGGGCCAAAGCGATAGCCTGCTCGTCCTTGCCGTAACGCGACGTCGGGGCATCGACTCTGATGCTGATCAGATGCTCCGGCTGGATTCCAAGAGCTACATGGAGCAGCCGGAAGAGGCTCTTGCCAAGCAGACCCGCGCCCACCAGCAGGACCATCGCCGCCGCCAGTTCGAGCGCCACCAGCTTCGATCCGAGCTTTCGCCAAACGGTTCCGGCCGATCCGCGCGATGATTGCGCCAGGCCATCCCCAATTCGCGACGTCCGGATGCGCAGGCTCGGCGGCAGGGAGAGCAACAACATTGCGCCCAGGGAGATGGCGAGCGCCAATGCGATCCAACGCGGACTCCATCCCAGCCCCCGCAGAAACGGCATCCGGCTCAGCATGTTTTCCGAGATTAAACCCCGCAGCAGGTGCATCACCCACTGCGACGAAAGCATTCCAAGAGCGCTGGCCACACCACCCAGAACCACTGCTTCGGTAACGAACTGTCTCAGCAAACGGCCCGATGAGGCGCCCAGCGCCGTCCGCACGGCAATCTCGCGCTGGCGGCTTTCGGAGCGCACCAACAACAGGCCCGCGACGTTGACGCTGGCGATGAGGAGTAAGAGCCCGGCGCCGCTCAACAAGACCAGGAGAAGGGGCCGAATGTTCCCCACGATCACATCGGTAAGGGTTGCAAGAGAGGCGCCCTGGCCCCGGTTGGAGTCGGGATATTGCTTCTCGAGGGCCTGCGCAATGGAGGTGACGTTCGAAAGAGCAGTCTCCAGGGAAACGCCGTCTTTCAATCGCGCGACGCCATAAAGCCCGTGACAACCCCGCCGGATGTCGCAACCGGTCACGGCATGGAAGGCGGGCCAGAATTCGGCGGGCTCGGCAGGCGCGAAGTGGAAGTCGCGAGGCAACACCCCTACGATGGTCGTCGGCTCGTCATCCAGCGTCACCACGGTTCCGATTGCATCGGCACGGCCCCCGTAGCGTGCCTGCCAGGCGCCATAGCTGATCATCGCGACGCGCGGCGCCCCGGGCATGTCCTCACCGTCGTGAAAGTCGCGGCCTGCTACCGGAGCCACTCCCAGCGTGCGAAAGAATCCGCTGCTGACCCGCGCTCCCCGAACGGGTTGTGCCCCTTCTTTTGTGCCCAGCAGGAATCCGTTTCGGTTGTACACGTCCATCGAAGTGAATACCGTGTTGAGCCGCTTCCAGTCGAGATAGTCGGGCCAGGACAGGTTGCTGCGCGGCATGGCGGAAATCCGCTCGAACACGCCGACCAGCCGCGCCGGATCGCGATAGGGCAGCGGCCGGATCAGAGCGGCATCGACGAAAGCGAAGATGGCGAGACTGGCGCAGATGCCCAGCGACAGCACGATGATGGCGGTGACGGTGAAGCCCGGGTTCTTCCGTAACTGCCGGATCGCAAAGCGCAGATCCTTCCACAGGAGTTCAGTCATGTTGCTGTTAGACGACAGGCCTGACGCCTTCGATAGTTTCTGCGTATTCTTACTGCCAAGCTACAATAAAGGACCTTGTCATGATTCAGATCACCACTGTGGTGGGCGCGCGGCCGAACTTCGTGAAGATGGCGCCGATTCTTCAGGAGATCCACCGCCGCCCGAATTGCAAGGCCCGATTGGTGCACACCGGCCAGCACTATTCGCCTGAAATGTCGGCGAGTTTCTTCGACGAGCTGAACATTCCGGAGCCCGACGTCAATCTCGAGGTCGGCAGCGGAACTCACACGGTCCAGACGGCGCACGTGATGATGGGGCTCGAGAAGGACTTCGCCAATCGGCCTGACCTGGTTCTGGTAGTCGGCGATGTCAATTCCACGGTGGCTGCCTCGCTGGTCGCAGCCAAAATGGGAATTCCGGTGGCGCATGTCGAGGCCGGTTTGCGTAGTTTCGACCGCCGCATGCCGGAAGAGATCAATCGTCTGGTGACCGACACTCTTTCCGACTACCTGTTCGCCAGCGAGCCGGCCGGGGTCAAGAACCTGCTGGCCGAGGGTGTGCCGCAGGAGAAAATCTTCCTGGTGGGCAACGTCATGATCGATACGCTGCTGCAGTTCCGCGACAAAGCAGCGCAAAGCGGCGTGCTGGATCGCTTGGGACTCAAGAAGGGCGGATACTGTGTGGCGACGCTGCACCGCCCATCGAATGTCGATGACATCGAGCACTTGGCCCGCCTCGTCGATGTGCTCTCGGATGTCGCGAAGAAGCTCCCGGTAGTGTTCCCGGTCCATCCGCGGACCCGCGAACGTCTCGCGGCGGCCAAGGTGGCGACCGATTCGTTGATGCTCTCCGCTCCGCTGGGATATTTGGAGTTTCTGAACCTCACCGCGGAGGCCCGCCTGGTTCTCACGGATTCGGGCGGGATCCAGGAGGAGACGACCATCCTCAACGTGCCGTGCCTGACGCTTCGGGAGAATACGGAGCGCCCGATCACCATCGAAGAGGGGACCAACCGCCTGGTCGGCGTCAATCCGGAGGACGTCCGAAAGGCCGCCATGGAGGCACTGGAGATGCCGCCGCGGATCGCCAAGGCACCCGACCTGTGGGACGGTCGCGCCAGCGCGCGCATTCTCGATGTGATTGAAAGAACGATTCGCTAATGGCAAAGAATGATGCGTTAAACGTACGTTTGCTTACGTCATTCTGCAAAAAAATTCCGCCGGGGAGAGAACTCCGCATTATCCTTAGCAAGATAATCCCGCAATTTACAGGGGTGAACAACAATCATGCGAAGAACTTTTTGGACGGGGATGGCAGCCCTGTGCCTGCTGCCGCTTTTGAGTTATGCGGACGTGAGCGGAACGCCGACCTTGACGTCCGGAACATTGATCAATCTCGATACCGGAGCCACAGGCACTTCCGGCGACTTGCTTTGGAATGGAACGGCTCTCGTGCCGCAGACGGGCGCAGGAGCTTTTTCGCTAGGCGCCGTGGGTTCGGCGACCTACGGTTCTCTCACGCAGTCGACGGTTAACATCTTTCCCTTCACTTCGAGTCCAATCACGGGGGCGCTGAACACGGTGGCCGCCTACAAGACGAAGACTGGCAATTTCGGCAAGCTGCTGATCACGGCAGTCACAGCCGGGTCCGTGACCTTGCAGTTTACGACCTTCGTGACGGCGGCTCCGACCGGACCGAACATTACTGTCATCCAGAATAACTACGGCCAGGTGCCGCAGGGACTTCCGAACTTCGGAATCGCACCCAGCACGCTGTTCTTCATTCAGGGAACGGGTCTGGCCAACACTACCACCGATCTGCAATCGAGCGCTGCGCCGGGACTGCAGACTACGCTGAGCGGCGTCAGCGTGAAAGTCACGGTAGGTGGCACGTCGGTCCAGTGCCCGCTCTACTATCTCTCGCCGACGCAGATCGACGCAGTCTTGCCAGGCAACACCCCAACTGGGACAGGCTCGGTAGTGGTGACCAACAACGGCGCTAACAGCCCGGCGGTTTCCATCAACATCGTGCAGAGCGCCTTCGGCATTCTCTTCTACAACGGCAGCCTGGGCGCGGCTTACGACGGCAACAACGCGCTGCTGACCACTACCAATGCAGCAAATCCGAATCAGACGATCGTGCTGTGGGGCTCCGGCGTCGGGGCCGATCCCAATGACGACGACAAGGTCTATCCACAGAAGCAGGACAACCTCACGAGCATCCCAATGCAAGCGTTCGTGGGTGGCGTGGAAGCCACGATTCTCTACCGCGGACGGTCGCAGTATCCCGGCGTCGATCAGGTGGTTCTGACGATCCCGGGCGGCGTTCCGACGGGCTGCAACGTGGGCGTCACGGTGGTGAGCGGGAGCATCGTCAGCAATTCTGTGACGATTCCAATCGCTGCCAGCGGACGTACCTGTTCGGACACCAACGGGTTGCCTCCCGACCTGATTGGCATACTTACCGGCAAGACGAATATTCGGGAAGGCGTCCTGGCAGTGGGCCGAACGACGTCGATCACCAACGGCAATACCACCTCCACGAATACGGTTGTGGGAAGTTTCCAGACAGCGAGTAACTTCAATGCGTCGGGTACCGCCGTTTCCGCAGGAAGTTGCCTGGTGACCAACACGTTCCAAACCGTGTCAGTGACCACTTCGCCCCTGGATGCGGGAAGCGGGATCAATGTGACGGGGCCGGGCGGTTCGATCACGCTCACCCAGACGATCTCCGGGCAGTCATTTCCCGGAACCTATTTCCCGCCGGGAGGCACGGTGCCGGCCGGGTTCATCCCCACGACGGGCGGCAGCTTTACGTTCGACAATAGCTCGGGCGGCAAGGATGTGGGCCACTTCAACGTGAGTATGACGATGCCGCCGGCTTTCGTCTGGACCAATCAACCGCAGATTTCCAGCGTGGCTCGCACCCAGGGCGTGAACGTCACGTGGAGCGGTGGAGCGCCGGGGACGACGGTGATTATCAGCGGCGGCTCGACGGCTACGGTCGGCTCGAAATCGGTGACCGTGACTTTCACCTGCCAGGCTCCCATCAGTGCCGGCCAGTTTACGGTGCCGGTACCGGTGCTCTTGGCACTACCCGCGGGGACGGGCACGCTGAGCCTCAGCGACAGCGCCAATTTCCAACTCTTCAGCGCATCGGGTTTGGATTACGGCATTGTGGCGGGGTCGGACAGTACTTCCAAAGGCGTTACTTACAACTAAAAAAAGGTGCGTGGCGCCGGGAGCAATTCCGGCGCCGCGCGCCCCCAACGAATCGAAGCGAACCAGTCCCCGGCCCGTGGCCCCCGAGTCCTGCCCCCGCGAGCAAAGCGAACGTCTTTCCCACCCTTCTTCGTTCGTCCTGATATCATGAAAGAACTCTGCGCGGTCTGGGAGAGTTCTTCATGCGCCGGCTTCGTCATCTGCCTCCTTCCAAATGGTTTCTGATTTTCCTCGCGCTGGGCGCGCTGGCGTGGTGGGGCGGCAGTTCGCTCACCGCACGCAACGTTGCCTATGCGGCGACCGCAGGTCCCGCGTTCGTGGAATTTGAGAGTGGCCACGTGCGCCCGATGGCGACTTCGCCCGACGGAAACACGCTGTTCGCGGTCAACACCCCGAATGACACGCTGGAAGTTTTCGACCTTAGCTCCGGCACTCCGATGTTCTCGTACCGGATTCCCGTGGGCCTGGAGCCGGTCGCCGTCGCGGCACGGACCAACACGGAGATCTGGGTCGTCAATCATCTCTCCGACAGTGTGAGTATCGTCAATCTCACGGGCACGGGGCACGTGGTGCGCACGCTTCTGGTAGGCGATGAGCCGCGCGACATCGTCTTCGCCGGCACGCCGGCGCGTGCGTTCATCACTACCGCTCATCGCGGGCAGCAGCGCACCGATCCGTCGATTGCCGGTGTCCCAGGTGCGGGCGATCCGCAATTTACCACTGCCGGAGTCCCACGCGCCGACGTCTGGGTCTTCGACCCGGCGAACCTCGGCGCCACGATGGGCGGAACTCCGCTGCGTATTTTGAGCTTCTTCACCGACACACCGCGCGCGCTGGCGGTGAGCCCGGACCGCAACACGGTTTACGTCGCGGGGTTCAAGACCGGGAATCAGACCACCACAGTCGCGCAAGGCCGCGTCTGCGTGGGTTTTCAGAACAAAGCATGCAAGCTTCCAGACGGCACGGTGAGTCCGGGCGGTAATCCCGGGCCCGCAACCGATTCCGCCGGCGAACCCGCGCCCGAGGTGGGACTGATCGTCAAGTACAACAACAACGACGGGCACTGGGAAGACGAGTTGAATCGCGTGTGGGACGGCTCGGTGCGTTTCAAACTGCCCGATACCGATGTCTTCGCAGTCGACGCCAATGCCCTGACCCAGACTGCCGCTTATGCGCACGTCGGCACCACGTTGTTCAACATGGTGACCAATCCCGTAACCGGGAAGCTGTACGTCACCAACACCGATGCGATTAACAACGTGCGCTTTGAAGGCCCGGGGACCTACGCCGGCCATACCGTGCAGGGCCACCTGGCGGAAGCGCGCATTACCGTGATCTCCGGCTCGAGCGTGTCGCCGCGCCATCTCAATAAGCACATCGATTACACCAAGCTCGCGGGCACTGCCGGATTCGATCAGTCGGCGAAGAGTCACAGCCTCTCCATGCCGCTTGAGATGGCCGTCACGATGGACGGCAAGACACTGTACGTCGCGGCCTTCGGATCGAGCAAAGTAGGGGTCTTCGATACCGCGGCCCTGGAGAACGACACCTTCGATCCGGTGGCGGCAAGCGCGAACTACATCCCGGTCAGCGGCGGTGGCGTGAGCGGACTGGTGCTCGACGAGGCGCGCGGGCTGCTGTACGTGATGACGCGCTTCGACAACGCCGTGAAGACGATTGACTTGTCGGCACATCGCGAGATCTCGGCCTCACCCTTTCCCAATCCGGAGCCCGATTCGGTAGTGCGGGGCCGTCCCATGTTGTACGACGCGACGGGTTTTTCCGGAAATGGCGAGGCGTCCTGCGCCAGTTGCCATATTTTCGGCGACAAAGACGACTTGGCTTGGGATCTCGGAAACCCCGATAATGCGGTGACCAAGAGCCCCATCACCATCAATTTCGGCGGCCTGTTGAATTTCCTGATTCAGATCGGCGCCACCGGCGTGCCTGCCCCCATCAATGGCAGCGACAAGCCCGACGACTTTCATCCGATGAAGGGGCCCTTCACCACACAGACATTGCGCGGCCTGAAGAATTCGGGCGCGATGCACTGGCGCGGCGACCGGTCCACCGGACCAATGGGCACCGATCCTTACGATTCGAACATTTCGTTCAACAACTTCATCGTGGCGTTTCAAGGACTGGTGGGAAGCGTCGATATGCCGTCCCCTGTGCAGATGCAGTCCTTCGCCGATTTCCAATTGCAGGTGCTGCCGCCGCCAAATCCGGTCCGCAGTCTGGACAATTCGCTCAATTCCTCGCAACAAAGCGGCCACGACTTCTTCTTGGGAACCCGTCCGGCCGACGGCGTCAATTCACCACTCGCCGACCAACTCTTCGGCAAGTCTTCTTTCGCATGCTCCGGTTGCCATTCTCTGGATCCGTCGCAGGGCTTCTTTGGAACGGGCGGCAATCAGAGCTTCGAGGCGCTGACGCAGATCGTGAAAATCCCGCACCTGCGCAACGCGTACGACAAGATCGGGATGTTCGGCTCGCCGGTAGTGGACTTCTTCAGCGGCGCTGACAGCGGTCAGACCGGAGACCAGGTGCGAGGCTTCGGCTTCCTGGGCGACGGCTCGACCGATACGCTGTTCCGATTTTTCACCGCCACGGTTTTCAACCCGACGTCCGACTCGGGATTCCCGCAGGACAGTCCCGCGGGGACTACCGACCAGGCACGGCGCGACATGGAGCAGTACGTTCTTGCGTTTGACAGCGATTTGGCTCCGATTGTGGGCCAGCAGGTGACCTTGACCAGCGACAATGCGGCCAAAGTCGGGCCGCGAATCGACCTGATGAAGCAACGCGCGGGCACCTCTTTCACCAGCAAATCGCTCAACGGTACCGTCACGGAGTGCGACCTGGTGGCGCACGTCGTGCAGAATCGGCGCGTTATGGGGTACCTTTACGATCCGGCGTCGGGCAATTTCATGCCAGATGACGACTCGGCGCCGCTTTCGGATTCGGCCTTAAGGGCGTTGGCGGCAACTGCAGGGCAGGAAGTGACTTACACGGCGACTGCACCCGGATCGGGTGCGCGGATCGCTTTCGCCACGCGGCGGGCAAGTGTCAGCAGCGTAGCCCAAAAGCCCCGCGCGGGCGCCAGGTAGGAACGGGTAAAAGGCTCGAGAATGCCCGGCTAGGCCTTTTCGACAGCCTTATGTTCGTCTTTTTCGCCCTCTTTCATGGCATTCTTGAAGTTCTTAATTCCTTCGCCAATGCCCTTGCCGATTTCGGGGATCTTTTTCGCTCCAAACAGCACCACAAAAACGATTCCGATCACGACCAGTTCGGGCCAGCCAATTGTTTCCATGCAAAACCTCTGTCCATAAGCTAATCTGGCAGGCAGCCGCAGAAAGTCGGGCGGTTCCGCTACGTCACGGCTCACTGCGAGCCGTGCGCGTAAGCAAGCGACCTCAACTGTTCTTTCGCAACCTGCTAGAGTGTAAGACTCCACTATTGTAACCCGCGTTACCAGTTTCGGGTCGCGCTACAATTTCAGTACATGCCTTCCGTTCGCCGGGTGAATTGGGCCAAGTTCCGCGTGTCCATGGTCGGCCTGGTGGCAACTCTAATCCTCATGGTCCTGGTCTATCTGTTGACTGGCGGGGAACTGCTACAGCCGAAAGCCACGGTATTCATGTACGTTCCCGACGCTACGGGAGTGGCTCCTGGTGCGCCGGTTCGTGTCGACGGGATCGGCGTGGGCAAAGTACTCGGCGTGAAACTCACCCCGTCGCGCGACCAATCACGTGCCATCCAGGTGTCGATGACCATCACTCGGGAGCACCTGGCCAGTATCCCTGTCGATTCCTTTGCGCAGTTGAGCACCGACAATCTGATTGGCGACAAGTTCGTAGACGTCACCAGTGGCAAAGACCCGAATCACATCCAGCCGAATGGCGAGATCCGTTTCAAATTCCAGCCAGATTTGATGAAGACTCTCGACCTCACGGAGTTCGAAAAACAACTGCGCGAGGTGGATGCCACTCTGGCGGACATCGAACGGGGCCAAGGGCTTGTGGGCCAATTCGTGATGGGCGAACAGGTGTACGACAGCCTGCTCAAGAAACTCCTGGAATTTCAGAAGGAGGTCAGGAATATTTCGGCCACCAACACCAGCATGGGGCAGGCCCTCTATTCCGACGAGATGTACAAGCAGATCCGGCAGCCCGCGGTTGACCTCGATCGCACCTTGGCCCAGATCCAATCCGGTCAGGGACAGGCAGGCCAACTGTTCCGCGGCAACGAACTCTATGAGCAGTGGCGTGCAGTCGCCACGAACCTGCGGCGCACGCTGCAGGATATTCGTTCCAGCGATCTAATCCATTCGGATACGCAGTATGAGGAGTGGAATCGGTTGGTGGGAACAATGATCCACTCTGTGGATCAAATGAATGCGGATCCTCTATTGAACCGGACCGACGCTTACGAGAATTTGAATGGGGTGGCCAGGGAACTGCGCGATTCTGTGAAGGATTTTCGCGAGCACCCGAGCAAGTATCTGAGGCTCAAAGTATTTTGACGTTGGGCAGGCCGGAGGACCCCGCCCAACGTCATCGTTACGACGAAGCTGCGACTAGCGCTGATTCATCGCACTGGGCGTTCCCTCAACTCCGATAGGTTCGCCGGACACAACCAGTTCCACCCTGCGATTCTGCTGCCTTCCGGCGTCCGAATCGTTCGACGCGACTGGGCGAGTCTTGCCGAATCCCATGGCAGTTACGGCTTGATTCGGCACACCTTGTGCAATCAGGTAATCGCGGACGGAATCGGCACGCTGTTCGGAGAGCCGCTGATTGTATTCGTCGCTACCGATGCTATCGGTATGGCCTTCCACTTGAATCTTCAATCCGGGATAGGCCAACAGGATACCGGAGACCTTCGCCATCTTCTCACGAGCGCCGGGCTTCAACGTGAACTTGTTGAAATCGAAAAGCACGTCGGAGATGTTGACAATCAGGCCCCGCGCGGACTCACGCGTTTCCAGGATCGTATTCAATTGCTGGCGCAGGCGTTCCCGAAGTTGGGTCTTCTCGTTTTCGGCGGCTAAGCGTTGCTGATCGGCCTGCTGGGCAGCGATCTTGGCCCGATCGGCCTCGTTCTGCGCGGCCTGTTGCTGCGCAAGAGCGGCAGATCGCGCGGCGTCTGCTTCGGCCTTTTCCTGACGGGCCTGTGCCATCGCCATCTCCGCATCGCGCTTGGCTTGTTCCGCCGCCAGGCGATCGGATTCCGCTTGGGCGCGCCGCTGCTGGTCGAGACGAGCCTGTTCGGCAGCCTGACGAGCCTGTTCGGCGGCTTGCTGAGCTTGTGCCTGAGCCGCGGCCTCGCGTTGCGCCGCAGCGGCTCGCTCGTTCGCGAGTTCTTCATCCTGGATCTTCTTGAACGTTATGATGCGAGCGTCTTCCGCCATCTGGGCGGCTTCACGGGCATTGGTCTCAGACTCTTTGCGGTTGTTGCCGTGATTCAAGAATCCCTCGGCATTCTGCAAATCGATCGTGGCCTTCTGAAAGGTTTCGGGAGCATACCGATCAGCTCCGGCCAGGCGCGCGATCTCCACCGCGTTCTCGGCTTCGGCAAGTTGCAGCGGGCCCTTGGCGTTCACACGAATGGGTTGATACTGCTGCCGGTTCCAAATGTACTGGCCGCGTTGCAGCAGGTGATAATTCGCGTCTACCTGCTCGATGGTGCCGGCAGTATCTTCGCGAATGAAGTTCTCGGCGACGACCACGTCGCTCGGTTGAGTCACCGCAAAGTAAGGCTCGGCGGTAACAATCAGGCCAAAGGTCTGCAAGTCAGTAGTGGACAGGAGCTTCGCATGATCTCCTTCTAATACGACTTCCCCTAGATTTACTGCGCGCCCTTCGGGAGTTACTCCCCAGAGCACATAAGTCATGTACTCAGGCCCGTACTGGCTCGCGGGGCTCATGTGATCGAGCGCAGTTTCGATCTTGGTGGAGCCCATCTGGCTCGCCACCTTCGCCTCGCCTTTCGCCGCGGGCATCAGTTCTGTGCCGCGGAAATCGATATGTGTGGAACCCGTGCGGTGATGATAGTTGACAGCCTTAGTGGTTCGCGAAACTACCGTCACCCGAAAGACTGGCATCGGCTGGCCCGTCTCCGCGGGCGTCAGTGCGTGCTGCCGAGTCGGGTTCGGGACCTGCGCGATCAGCGTCCCGAGCGCAAGAAAGAACATTCCGGCTTTCATGATTCGCAAATTCCCTCCACTGTTAGCGAAAGCACGCGGTCGACCGATGTGCATCTGAGCACAGAGTGCTGAGCGGCACTCAGTTCGCCGGCGTCCTGTGGCCCAGCGCACTGACTCGCGTGCGCAGTCCGTATGCCGCTACACCCGCGAGCAGTGTAAGTAATCCGAAGCCGATGAAAACCCAGCCTGATGTTAGAAAGATGTAGGCCCAACCCGCGAGTGCAACCACGCTGGGAATCGGGTAAAGCCACATACGGAATGGCCGCGGCATCGCGGGCTGGTGCTTTCTCAAATGATGCAAGGCGGCTATCTGCGCGATGAACTGCACCAGAATCCGAGAAGTCAACAGCGCAGAGATTACCGCATCCAGGCTCCACATGCTCGCAATGAGCGAAAGGATGCCCATCACGAGCAGCGACACGTGAGGAAATTGACCGCGCGGATGAAGCGCCGCGAAAATCTTGAAGAAATGTCCATCGATGGCCGCGGCATAGGGGATCCGACTGTATCCTAGCAGTAAGGCGAATACGGACGCGAAAGCGGTCCAGAGTACCAGCACTGTGACCACAGCAGCGGCACGGGTGCCGTAGAGGCGTTCGACGAACTCGGAAGCGATGAATTTCGACTGCATCGCTTCGCGCCAGGGCACGACGGCGATGATACTCAAGTTCATCAGGAAATAGATGGCCGCCACAGCCAGAATCGAGTACAGGATGGAACGCGGGATCACCCGGCCCGGATCGCGCACCTCGCCCGCTACGTAACAGATATCGTAGTAACCCATGTAATCGTACATCGCGATCAACATTGCCGATCCGAGTCCGGCGGCGAACCCCATGGAGAAAGTGAAGGCGTGGGGCGGGAAGTCAAAGACGACGCGAGGACGGAAATTGGCGAGCCCACTTGCCGCAATCCACAATACAGTTACCAGCATGCCGATCCAGAGCACAACGGTCAGCCGGCCGACCGCGGTGATGCGGCGGTAGAGCAGCACGATCACAAGCAAGCCAACCGCTACACTCACCATGCGCGTTTCGGCGCTCCCCATGGCGCGCCAGAAATAGCCGACATATTGGGCGAATCCGATATAGCCCGACGCAATCTCCAGCGGGCCGCTGAAGATGAACTGCCAGATGAAAAGGAATGGCAGAAGGCCGCCTAGCCAGGTGTGCCGAAAGGCTTCGCGCAAATACAGGTAAGTGCCGCCGGTGCCCGGCATGGCGGCCGCGAGTTCGCTCCAAACGAGCCCGTCGCAAAGCGCCAGAACCGCTCCCAGAAGCCACCCCAGCATACATTGCGGGCCGCCCATGGATGTAAGGATCAGGGGTATCGTGATGAAGGGCCCCACCCCGACCATATTGCTCATGTTGAGGGCGGTGGCCTGCAGCAAACCAAAAGCCCGAACCAGCCGGTCTGGTTCCGCCGCGTGGGGTGAGTTTTCCAAAGGTTCCGCCAGTATACTGCGATTCGCCGAGGAAAGGGCCGTCCCAATTACCTTTGGTTTACAGTCGCTCATTGACTGTCAGTATCTTTTCCTTCGACATAGGTCTGGGGGATGCTATGAACGTGGGTTGAGATTCCCTGAGGAAAACGTATGAAGACGGTCCTTGCACGGCTTCGGCGCTGCTTCATCGGAATTCTGATATTCGCCATTGTCTTCATTCTGTGGAGCGTGTGGTTAGGTGTGTCGTTCAGCGTCCTGCGCACGCAGGTGACCGCCAGCGCCGACCTGGTGAGGGACCTCGACACGATCGGCACATTCCTGCGCGAGATGGGCCGTCCCACCGTATCTTCCGAACAGTGGCGGACCTTGGCATCCGATTCCCGAACCGCCTTGGCGAGGCTCGATTCCAGCGGCGATAACTATCCCGAGGTGATCCGTTTCCGTGAGCGCGCAACTCCCGCTCTGGAAGCGATGTCTGCCATGCGTGCGCAAGTGCCGGGGGCCGACGAGAACGATGCCAATAACGCCATGCTGCTGTATCAGGCGAGGGCCGACGCCCTGGCGGGCGATCTCGACGCAGCGTTGATCGCGGTTCGCCACCATCAGACCGAACTGTCCATTATTCTGGCGACTAAGTGGACACAGATGAATTGCATGGCCATGATTTCCTGCCTCATGGCAGCGGTCCTGGCCCTCTTGTTTCGATCCTTCCAACAGACAACCGCCATCCGCTTCAACATGCAGGAAGAACTGGAGAGCAGCGAGGAGCAGTTCCGGTCGTTGTTCGAAGATGCGCCCGTGGCTTATCACGAAATGAGCCCGGACGGCGTCATTCAGCGCGTCAATCGGGCGGAATGCGCGCTCCTCGGGTACCATTCCCACCAGCTTGTGGGCTCGCCAGTCTGGCAATTCATGGCTCCTACCTGCCGCGAGCCGGTACGCGAGGCGCTTCTCCGGAAACTGGCGGGCAGGGAGCCGTTCGCATCTCTCGAAACCGAATTCGTGCGCAAGGATGGGAGCCTTCTCGTTGTGCAGATGCACGAGTCGGGCATCCGCAATGCTAGCGGGGAAGTGACGGGAATTCGTTCCACGCTGCTCGACATCACGGCTCAGAAGCGCGCGGAACAAGCTCTGCGTGAATCCGTCTCGATGGTCCATGCGACCTTGGAAGCTACGGCCGATGGCATTCTGGTGGTGGACCGCAGCCGCCGGGTCGTCGGGCACAATCGTAGATTTCTGGAGCTGTGGCGCATGCCGGAGTCGCTGATCGCGTCGCAGGACCACGGGCCGCTGCTCAATTTCGCCTCCGAGCAGGTAGAGGACTCCGCAGCATTTCGCAGAACCGTGGAGCAACTCTATGCCGACCCCGCCAAAGAGACATCCGACACCATCGAGTTCCAGGATGGCAGGGTGTTCGAGCGTACTTCCCGCCCGCAGCAGATCGGCCAGGAGATTGTGGGGCGGGTCTGGAGTTTCCGTGATGTGACCGCGCATCGCAAGGCGCTGCGGGAATTGCAGGCCTCCGAAGAGCGCTGGCAACTCGCCATGCGCGGCAGCAACGATGGTCTATGGGACTGGAACGCGATTACCAAGGAGGTGTTCTACTCAGCGCGATGGAAAGAGATCCTGGGCTTTGAAGATCATGAGCTCCCGAACACGGTAGCGGAGTGGCATGCGCGGGTGCACCCGGACGAACTGCCCATGGTCATGCAGGCATTGCAGGATCATCTCAATCGCCAGACCACCTTCTACGAAGTCGAGTACCGCATGCAGGCCAAAGATGGCAGCTACCGCTGGATTCTGTCCCGTGGCCAGGCGCTGTGGGACGCCGAGGGTAAGCCCACGCGCCTGGTGGGTTCCCACAAAGATATTACCGGACGAAAGCTCGCGGAAGAGGCGCTTCGTGTTGCCAAAGATCAAGCCGAGTGCGCCAACCGCGCGAAAGGCGAGTTTCTGGCCAACATGAGCCACGAGATCCGCACTCCCATGACGGGTGTGATGGGAATGATCGACGTGGTGCTGGCATCGGACCTGTCGACGCAACAGAGGGACCACCTGGAAACGGCGCGGGCTTCGGCGGAGTCACTGCTCTCACTACTCAACGACATCCTGGACCTTTCCAAAATCGACGCGGGGCGGCTGGATCTCACGCCCGTTCCATTTTCGATTTTTCAGTCGGTGGGAGACACGATGCGGATGTTCACGGTCCGGGCGCAGGAGAAGGGTCTCTCGTTCAGCGCGCACCTGGATCCGGATTTGCCGCAGCGCCTGACCGGCGATCCATTGCGCCTGCGCCAAGTCCTGGTGAACCTGGTTGGCAACGCTGTGAAGTTTACCGACGACGGCTTTGTATCGGTATGCGTGCGCCTCCAGGCACGCCGCGAAGGCTGGGTGGACGTCCTGTTTGAAGTGATCGATTCCGGGGTCGGGATCTCGCCCGAGAAGCAGAAGCTGGTTTTCGATCCATTCCGCCAGGTGGATGGCTCCAGCACGCGGCGCTATTTCGGCACGGGGCTGGGCCTGACGATCTCGGAGCGCCTGGTGCAACTCATGGGAGGGCAATTAGAGTTGAGAAGTGAGGAAGGCAAGGGCAGCACATTCTTCTTCACGGTACCGTTTGCGACGGTGGATGCGGAGATTCCGCGTCCCACTCCGAGGCCAAAGTCACTAGCGGTGCCGGATCACGAGAAGCGAAAGCTACGGATCCTGGTAGCTGAAGACAACGTCGTGAATCAAAAAGTGGCGAACATCCTGCTCAAGCGCGAGGGTCACGAAGTGGTGATGGTGGGAGACGGGAACGACGCCGTCACGGCAGCTCGGAAGGGCTCGTTCGATCTGGTGCTGATGGATGTGCAGATGCCCTCCATGGACGGATTCGCAGCGACGGCCGCAATCCGCCGTGCGGAGTTGGACACCGGCCGGCACATTCCGATTGTGGCTATGACCGCGCACGCCATGAAAGGCGATCACGAGAATTGTCTGGCGGCCGGCATGGATGATTACCTGAGCAAACCATTCGATCTGCTAAGCCTGCGCGCGGTACTGGAAAAGTTCGAAAGCGATGCCGGAAGCAAAGCGTAGTACGTAGCGTTCGTCCGGCATGTCTTACGCCTCCTTAACCCCGCCCGCTTTTCGGACTTCGCGTTTGCCGTATAGAGTCGCGAGAGTCGTTCGCGCCCACAACGGCAGCGAGCGCTGGAATAGGGCAAGCGTCTTGTAAAAACCACCGGGAACGACGAAAAGTTTACCGCGTGCAAGCCCTCTGAGCGAGGCATCCACTACATCTTCCGCCCTGGTCCACAACCACCCCGGAATGTTCCCGCGGTCCATCTGAATGACGTCATGAAACTCCGAAAGCGTGAAGCCCGGGCAAAGACACTGCACCTTCACCGGCGATCCAGCGCTCTTCAGGTCGAGGTTCAAACCTTCGGTAAAGCAGTTCATCCACGCTTTGGTGGCGCAATAGCTGACATTCTTAGGGCTGTTGCCGAATCCCGCGACCGAGGAGACATTGATCACCGCTCCCCGCCCGCGCGGAACCATGGCGCGCAGCGCCGCGTGCGACAGGCGCATGGTTGCCATCACGTGCAGCCGGTGCATCTGGTCCTGGCCTTCCACCGGAATTTCGAAGAACCGCCCCACCGTGCCAAAACCCGCGTTGTTGACCAACAGTTCCAGCCGCGGCTCCTGTGCAATGCGATCTTCGACACGCGCGAGTTGCTCATCGTTGGTCAGATCGGCAGTCAGCGATTCGGCATTCCCCAATTCACGCGCGAGCGACTCGAGGCGCTCGCGCCTGCGCGCGACGACGATCAAGCGATACCCGTCCCTGGCAAGACGCCTCGCGAAAGTCGCACCGATCCCGCTGGACGCCCCCGTCACAAGGGCAGCGGGCTTGTCGTTGTCCATGCCGTTTCAGTGTACTGCTTCGCCGCCATAGATTCCGATGAAGCGGCACACTCGCCCGGCACAACCCCTGCTTCCAAGGCTACCGACGTGGCGCAGACACTCATGTCTGCAGTCTCGACACTCATGTCGAGACTTTTCGCGCCGTCCACCAACTTCCGCAAAAAGAAAAGAGTCCAACGCTCAGTCGTGCAGAGAGTGGTCTTTGGTTGAAACAGCGAGGCGGAGCGGTTAACTTGCACGGACAGGGCTGGGCGACTCACGAGGCTCGGGAAGTTCCGCGGCCTGGCTCAGATGAAGTCCGTAACGCAGACAGCTCCGGTCGGCATGCGTGCGATATCTTCCGAAGAGTTGAAACAGGTAGATATTCCCTATGTCGGAATAGCCCAGGCGATAGCAGGATTTCAACGAGCTGAAATTGTTCCACTCCACATAGGAAAGCAGACCGCGGAATCCTTTGCCTTTGTAGGCTTCCAGAGCGCGCCCCATGGCTATGGCGTGGAGGCGCTGCCCGCGGTATTTCACGTGGGTGTAACCCTTGTACATGTAAATGTAGCGGGGATCGAAGTGCAGCTTCAGGGCAGGGATGTCGATGGCGGTGGGAGTATTGGCGTACCAGCCGTAGGAGGCCAGTACCGATCCGTCGAGAAAACCGTAGCATTCATCGCCCTTGGCGAAAGCCGCGCGGAGAAACTCGTCGGTGATCTCGTACTCCGGCCGGTTGCGCGTCAGGTCCATTAAATGGGCCTCGCTCAGCAATCCCCATTGGTAGGGCTTATCACATTTCAGAGATTCTGGGTCGACGTTCTCGATCCTGACTCCTTTCAAAACACGAGCGGTCACCACCCGGTTCAATGCCCGTAAGCTCAAATCCTGAAAGGTCTTTATGGCCCCAAATCGGCGAACCTGCTGAACGAGTTCATTGAGCTGCATGGATTGATGCTGCCAGCCGCCGATGTTATTTGCTGTACCACATTGCTCACCGACGGTAGACTTCGCCAGGGACGCCCTCTTTTTCAGTGCGGATACATGCGCTGGAACCCAGCAAAATTCACGTGTTCTGTATTGAACAGCCAACTGCGATACCGGCGGCTACACTTGAACTCGGAGCCGAAAAGCTTCTCTTCAGGGTGGAATGGGAACCCGAATCAAAATGAGGGATGCCGCGATCGATATCTTTTCCACATGCCCGGTGGCAGGCAATTCTAACGGGCGGGAGTATTTGCAGCAGGTCGCGGAGGTGGCGCGCTGGAGCGAGGAGGCGGGCTGCACTGGCATCCTTATCTACGCGGACAACAGCCTGCTGGACCCGTGGCCGCTCTGTCAGATTATTCTGGAGAATACGGAGAGGCTCTGCCCGCTGCCGGCGATCCAGCCGGTGTACATGCACCCATACGCGGTCGCGAAGGCGGTGTCGACGCTCGCCTATCTGTTCGGCCGGCGCATGTGCCTCAACATGATCGCCGGCGGATTCACGAACGACCTTGCAGCCTTGAACGACACCACACCGCACGACAAGCGCTACGCGCGTCTGGTGGAGTATACCAGCATCATCAAATCACTTCTGACCGGAGATCTGCCCGCCAGTTACGACGGCGAGTTTTATAAGATCGACAAGCTGCGCTTGCGTCCGCCCATGACCCATGATCTGTTCCCTGGGATCTTCATCTCGGGATCGTCGGACGCGGGGATCGCGGCGGCACGCGCCATCGGCGCGACTGCGATCAAGTATCCTCGCCCATCCGGAGAAGAGCTGGCGATACCGCCGGACTGCATCGACTACGGAATTCGCGTCGGCATCATCGCCCGGGAGAACGAGAGCGACGCATGGCGCGTGGCGCGGGCCCGATTCCCCGAAGATCGCAAAGGCCAGCTGACACAGCAATTAGCGATGAAGGTGTCCGATTCCGTCTGGCACAAGCAGCTTTCCAGCATGGAAGAAGAGAGCCCCAGCAATCCTTACTGGCTGGTTCCTTTTCACAACTACAAGACCTTCTGTCCGTACCTGGTGGGCAGCTATGCGCGCGTCGCCGAGGAGATTGCCCGGTATATCGAGGCGGGCTACAAGACTTTCATCCTCGACATCCCGCCCACACGCGAGGAGTTATCGCATATCGGAATCGTATTTCAGGAGTCTCTCCGGCAGGCGGCGATATGATCGAGCGTTTGCAGGAATGGGTCTCGTTGCGGGCGCTCCAGTCTCCCGATTCCGTGGCGGTGGTCTGCAGGGGCGAGAAGACGACGTACACACAGCTGGATGCGCTCACGAATCAACTGGCTCGAATGCTGATTGAGAAGGGGTGCCAGCGCGGCGACCGGATCTGTCTGTTGCTCCCGAAATCAACCGCCGCAATCGTGGGAATCCTCGGCATTCTGAAGGCCGGATGCGCCTATGTTCCGCTCGATCCAGCCTGCCCGGCCGCGCGTCTGACCAAGGTCGTCGAAACGTGCGGCAGTGAGTGGATTCTTGCGGGCAGCGGATCCGCGGCCGTCCTGGACGAACTGGTGGCAGCGACGGGGATTCGCGTCGGCTGGCTCGACCGGGATGACTCGGCGGCGGGTCTCAAACAGGCCACAGCGGAATTCACACTCGCCGGCTTGGCGTCAGTTTCCGAAGCGCCCCTCGATCCGCGCAACACCTCGATCGATCCGGCGTACATCATGTTCACCTCCGGCTCCACGGGCAATCCTAAGGGCGTAGTGATCACCCACTCGAACGTGATTCACTTCGTAGAGTGGGCCGTCGATTATTTCCAGCTTGGAGACGGCGAAAAGCTCTCCGGACACTCGCCGCTGCACTTCGACCTCTCGGTGTTTGACGTTTTCGGCGCATTCGCGGCGGGCGCCGAGTTACATCTCGTCACCCCCGACCTGAACGTTCTGCCGAACAAACTAGCCGCGTTCATTCGCGATTCCCAACTAACGCAGTGGTTTTCGGTTCCGTCGGCGCTCAACTACATGGCCAAATTCGATGTTGTGAGGCCCGGCGATTTTCCGCATTTGAAGCGACTCCTGTGGTGCGGCGAGGTTTTGCCCGTGCCCGTTTTAGCCTACTGGATGCAGCGGTTGCCGCACGTCACGTTCACCAACCTGTACGGTCCGACGGAGGCAACGATTGCCAGCGCCTACTACACGGTGCCCGGCTGTCCGGAGGATTTGAGAGCTGCCATACCGATCGGCGCTCCCTGTGCCGGCGAGAAGCTGTATGTCATGGACGACAATCTGCAACCCGTCGCGCCGGGAGTGACCGGGCGTCTTTACATTCAGGGCGTCGGGCTTAGTCCGGGATACTATCGTGACCCGGTCAAGACTGGCGAAGCCTTTGTGCAGAGTTCCTGCGGGCCCGCCTGTGGCGAGCGCCTGTATCACACAGGCGACTTGGCGAGGGTCGGGCAAGACGGTCTGGTCTACTTTCTCGGCCGGGCCGATTCCCAAATCAAGAGCCGTGGACATCGCATCGAGTTGGGCGAGGTATTGACCGCGCTCAATGCGCTGGAATCGCTCAGGGAATCGGCTGTTGTGGCGATTCCCACGAGCGGCTTCGAGGGCGCCATCATCTGCTGTGCATACGTAGCTCAGCCGCAGCGCGATGTCAGTCCCGCGGTACTACGGAGCGAGTTGAGCAAATTATTGCCCGGGTATATGTTGCCGACCCGCTGGATGGCCATGCAGGAGCTTCCTAAAAACGCCAACGGCAAAATCGACACGCGCGTGTTGAAAGAGCAGTTCCCATTGGAGATTTCGTGATATGCCGGATCGGCCGTTGTACCAGGAGATCGAACAGTTCTTCTCGGAGCACTTGAACATCAGCGTTCCGTCCGTGAACACAGATCTGTTCGACGCAGGAATTCTGGATTCACTCACATTTGTGGACTTGGTGCTGCATCTGGAGCAGGAGTTCGATATCCACATTGGCGCGGAGGAGCTGGAGCTGGAGAATTTCCGGTCCATAGAGAAGATTGCAGCCTTTGCGACTGCTCACAGCGGCCTGCAGAAGGCCGGGGCGGCGTAGGCCCATCATGGCGACGCAGCGCGTACGGCGATTCGTGTCGGAGGACATCCCCCAGGTGGCGGAACTGCATCGCCGGTTGTACCGGGAAAGCGAACAGCCCTCCCCGGCGTTAGAACGCTCATATCGCGGCTTCTTCCAGGACGTCTACCTGAACAATCCCTGGTACAGCGAGACTCTGGGACCGCTCGCGTGCGAAGACGGCGAGGGAAAGATTATTGGATTTCTAGGTGTGATGCCCCGCCCCATGCGCATCAACGGCCGCCCCATTCAGGCCGCGGTCAGTTCCATGTTCATGGTCGACCCCAATCATCGCGTCGGTCTGGCCGCAGTGCAACTGCTGAAGGCATTCCTCGCCGGCCCGCAGGATCTTTCGTACGCCGACGAGTCGACCGGGCCTTCGCGTAAACTTTGGGAGCGGCTGGGTGGCGTCACGTCGATGCTGAACAGCATGCACTGGACCCGGCCCTTGCGTCCCGCGGGGCTCCTGAATTTTCAGTTGGGCCAGCGAAACAGCCTGCGCGCTCTGGCACGCATGTCTGCTCCGCTTTGCTGGGCCGCCGACGCTGCGATCTCACGACTGAAATCGAGCCCGTTCTTTTGCGCGCCGCCTAAACTGGCAGGCGAGAATGCCGATGTCAACACGCTGATCGAATGCACCGGCCGGCTCTACGATTCGCAGGCGCTTCGTCCGGAATACGACGAGCAGTCGCTGCGCTGGCTGCTCGATCTGGCCAGTCACGGCGACGATCTGGAGAAAGTGGTGGTCCGCAACTCCGCGGGCAGTGTGGTGGGCTGGTATGTTTATTGTATTAGCCGTGATCGCATCGCCGAGCTGCTGCAAATCGGCGCCAAGCCAAATTTCACCAAAGATGTCCTGGACCACCTTTTGAGCCACGCCGAGCACCACGGCGCTGTGGCCGTAACAGGCCGCGTCGATCCGCGGTACCTGGAAGACCTGGGGTCGAGTTGCATGATGCGGCCGCGCTACTGGATGCTGGTGCACTCGCGCCATCCACAGTTGTTGAACATGATCGACCGCGGCGAGCCGTATCTGACGCGATTGGAGGGGGAGTGGTGCATGCAGTTCCACATCTCTCGCTACCAGGGCGCGAACGCCGAGAGGCGTGCCCTCGTGACCCCGCTCCCTGTGCTGCCTGATTCGTCGATAACGGTCGAGGCGCGGCGAGGCGGCGCGGAAATCGTCGATGCGCTCGCAGATGAGTGGCGTCAGTTGTGCGACCAGGATCCGGGGAAGGAGCCGTTTTACCGTCCCGAATGGGTGGCCGCTTCGATTCGGGCGTTCTCACTGCAGGAGGAAGCAGTGGTGGTGACCGCTCGGGCTGGCGGGGTGCTGAAGGCGGTGCTGCCATTGATGGAAACGCGCACGCTCTTGTGCGGCGTTCCCGTGACCAAATTGCGCGGCGCCGCCAACGCCCATTCGTGCCGGTTCGACTTGGTTCGCTGCGCCGGTATCGAAGGAGATGCGGCGGTTCGGGCGCTGTGGCGATACTTGCGGGACCTCCCCGGTTGGGACTTGATCGAGTTGCCTTACGTGCTCGAAGGCGCAGCGCTCGAAGGCTTGGCCGCGGCGGCGCGGCAGGACGGATTTCCGGTAGGCCTGAAGGAGTCGATGCGATCGCAGTATCTGCCGCTCTCCTGGCCCGGAGAGGATCAGGATCCACTGCTTTATCAATCGACCGCCAATTTTCGGGCCAACGTGCGGCGCAAGGAGAGGCAGGTCAAGGCGTCTGGGATTCTGACGCTGCGCTGCGTCGACAAAGCGGATCCGGTCGCTTTGCAGACGTTTTACGATTTGGAGAGTTCCGGATGGAAAGGAAGGCAGGGGACGGCGATCGTTTGTGAAAACGAGACACGGCAATTCTACGACGAAATTGCGCGCCAAGGCGAGCGATTCGGTTACCTGCGACTCTACTTCCTGGACTTGGATGGCCACACCATCGCGGCACAGTTCGGGATTGAACACGGTGGGCGGTATTTCATGCCCAAGCTCGCATTCGACGAGAATTTCCGGAAGTATGGTCCGGGACATCTCCTGATCCACGCCATTATGCGCAACTGCGTGGAGCGTGGACTGACGGAATACGATTTCACAGGCCCATCGGCGGAGTACAAGGCGAAGTGGGCGTCCTCAACGCGGCTCCACTCCACCTTGACGATCTTTCGCAAGGGATTCTTAGGATCGTCACTGCACGCCGCGAAATTCAAGGTAGAAGCGGGCGTAAAAGATATGCTGCGCCCGCTATTCTCTGCGACGTAGTGCCGTGGCGCAAACACTCCTGTTTGCCGCGTCGAGACTCCTCTCGACGCTTTTCGACGCGTGCACCAAGTCTGCTGCACAAAGCTGCACTGAAGTCGTCGACCAAGTCCGTGACACCGAATTGGAGGCGCGTCGAGAAGAGATTCTCGACCGGCACACAGCAGTGTCCGCGCCACATAAATTATTGTCGGCGCTTCAACAGCGTATTCTCCAGGAACAAAAACTCAATCCCCGTCCCAAGAAATGTCGCGATGGCCTCTTGCGGGGTATTCACGATCGGCTGCCCCTTCACGTTGAAGCTCGTATTCAACACCATCTCCCGTCCCGTGGTCTTCCCCACCGCCTGCAACAGTGCGTGAAACTCGGCATTATCCTTCGCCGAAACCGTCTGCACGCGTGCCGATCCGTCGACGTGCGTGATCGCCGGAAGTTGCGCGCGATGCTCCTCTCGCACGTCTACCGTCGAAATCATGTAGGGGAATTCGCTCCCCGGTGGCGCGTCGAACCATCGATCCGCCTGCTCCAGAGAGACTGCCGGAGCGAAGGGGCGAAATGCCTCACGCATCTTCACCATCGCGTTGATGCGGTCGCGCATCTCGGGATGTCCTGGGTCGGCCAGAATGCTGCGATGCCCTAGAGCGCGCGGTCCGAACTCCATGCGTCCGCGATACCAGGCGATCACGCGCCCCTCCGCGATCAGTCTCGCCGCCGCGTCGCAGGCCTCCCCCAGCGATTCGTAGCGGTGTGACTGCACTCGCTCGCCAAACTCCCCAATGGCCTCTGCGATCGCCGCAGCCGAGTGCGCCGGGCCGTAAAACGGCACCGGCGAACGCGCGTTCCGAATCTCTCCGTGCATCGAGGCGCGGAATAGAGCGGCCCCGAGCGCCGACCCGTCATCCGCCGCAGCCGGCTGGATGTATACTTCGTCGAACTGGCCCGATCGCATCAATTGGCCATTCGCGGTGCAGTTGAGCGCCACGCCTCCCGCCATCGCCAGCCGCCGCAAACCCGTGGCCGCTGCGAAATGCCCGCAGATGTGCTGCATGGTGCGGTTCAGACAGGCTTGCAGCGCGGCGGCGACATCGCAGTGTCGGTCCGTAATGGGCGACTCGGGCTGCCGCTCAGGAATCAGATGTTCGTCCAAGTAGCGGCGCGTGGCGGTGTAGTTTTCGTGCTCCTCCCTGGTCCGATTGAGTCTCAGTATCGGAATCCGGATCGTGCCGTCGGAACACAGCTGCACAGCCTGCTCGAAGAACCCGCGGAAGCGCTCCGGATTACCGTAGGGCGCGAGACCCATAATCTTGTATTCGTCGGAATTGAAGTCGAAGCCAAGATGGAGGGTCACCAGCGAGTAGAGAATGCCGATCGAATCCTGGGCTGATATCTCGCGCAGCTTTTCGAGTTTGCCTTCGCGTGCATGGAAAACGGATGCACCCTGCGTCTCCCCCATCCCGTCCACGATCACCACCAGGCACTCGTCCCAGCCTGAGGTAAAACAGGCACTCGCCGCGTGCGCCAGGTGATGGCTGACCGGGCACACACGCTCCGGTGAAAATCCCGGCATGTCTCGCGCCACCTGCGCCAACAACGCCTCGCGGGAGAAAGCTTCTTCGAAGAGAATCGCCGTCTTCGGGTCTAACGAAAAAGCCCTGCGATAGGGAGAGTAATCGAATCCGTGCGCTAACTCGTCCACATGCTGGAGCCCAATTCCACCTTCCGACAGACAGTAGCGGATCGCTCCGATCGGAAATCGGGCGCTGTGTTTCTCGCGATTGAAGCGTTCTTCCGCCGCCGCCGCCACCACCACGCCATCCTTCACGAGCACAGCTGCGGAATCGTGTCCCTGTGAAATGCGGTATTCTCTCTCGTTCAGCCCGGGCCAGTGCTCCTTCTTGACCCGCATCGAGTTTTCAAACCCGCTGATTCCCAGGATGTTCATAGCGCGCTCGGGCAAATGCTCTCATCCACCCAGCACATCGAATACCATTGGCGCCAGCGCCAAAGCGCGCTACACCAGCACGGTGAATGTGGATTCGGTACGTTGGACGGGGCGATAACGCGTGTCCCGCTCGACGGGCTCGCGGCCGGCCTTGCGAATTAACTGCAATAACTCGGCGCGGCGCAAACCTTGCACTGTAGTCGCTCCGGCATCGTGGTAGATCCGCTCCTCCACAATGGTGCCGTCGATATCGTCGGCGCCGAATCGAAGCGCGATTTGCGCGATCCGGGGCGTCATCATCACCCAGTACGCCTTGATGTGCGAAATGTTGTCGAGCATCAGGCGTGAGACCGCAATGTTCTTGATGTCGTCGAAACCCGTAGTTTTCCCGATGTGCTGTAGCGGCGTGTTATCGGGATGGAAGGCCAGCGGAATGAAGGTAACGAACCCATGCGTCTCGTCCTGCAACTCGCGCAGGCGGACCAGGTGATCGACGCGATCTTCCTCATTTTCGATGTGGCCGTAGAGCATCGTGCAGTTCGAATGCAGCCCCATCTCGTGAGCGATGCGGGCGGTCTCGATCCATTCGTTGCCATCGATCTTGTGGTCGCAGATGATGCGGCGCACGCGCTCGTTGAAGATTTCAGCGCCGCCGCCGGGAAGCGAATCCATGCCGGCGTTGCGCAGCCGTTCGAGAGTCTCGCGCGCCGAGATTTTCGCTCGCCGTGCCAGGTAGGCGATCTCCACCATGGTGAACGCTTTGAGGTGGACCTGTGGGAAGCGATGCTTCAATCCGCGCAGCATCTCGCAATACCAGTCGAGCGTGAGTTCGGGATGCAATCCGCCGACGATGTGGAACTCGGTGACGGCTTCGCTCCAGCCCTCGCCCGCGCGGTGCCATACCTCGTCCAGCGACATTGTGTAGGCCTTGGGATCGCGCACCCGCTTGCCGAAAGCGCACAAGCGGCAACTCGCCACGCAGACATCAGTAGGGTTGATGTGGCGGTTTACGTTGAAGTAAGTCGTGTCGCCGTGCAGGCGTTCGCGGACAAGGTTTGCCAGGTACCCCAAGCCCAGAATATCGGAGGTGCGGTAGAGCGCCACGCCATCGTCGAAAGAGAGCCTCTCTCCTGCCTCTACTTTTTGGCGGATGGGATGGAGACGAGCATCATCGATGACGACTTGCATTGTGTTAAATACCTGATTTCAGGAGGAATATATCTGCGGCCCAGAATATTAAGAATAACACGCTGACGTAGCCGTTCATGGTAAAGAAGGCGGCATTGACTCTCGATAAGTCGTTGGGCTTTACGATGCTGTGTTCGTAGAGCAGCAGGCCCGTGACGGCCCCGACCCCAGCGAGTGCCAGCGCGCCCAGATGCAGCGTGTAGATCAGAATCAGCAGGCACACCACCATCAGGATGTGCAGGATTTGCGCGACGCGCAATGCCCCTGCGATCCCAATGCGCCTGGGAACGCTCGACAAACCCTCCGTGCAATCGAATTCATAGTCCTGGCAGGAGTAGATCACGTCGAACCCGGCCGTCCAGAAACTAACGGCGGCGGTGAGCCACAGGATGCGCGGGTCGAGCGAACCCCGCACTGCAATCCAGGCGGCGGCAGGCGCGATTCCCAGGCAGAAGCCCAGCACCAGGTGCGAGAAAGACGTAAATCGTTTGGTAAACGAGTAGAAGAAAACGATCAGCAATGCGAAGGGCGAGAGGCGCAGACAAAGCGAATTCAATTCGCCGGCCGCAAAAATAAAGACGAAGGCCGACACCACCACGAAGCCCCACCCGAAACCCCGGCTTAACATCCCTGCCGGCAGGTGCCGCATTTTAGTGCGGGGATTGCGCCCGTCAATGTCGGCATCCACGAGGCGATTGAAAGCCATCGCCGCGGAGCGCGCCCCCACCATCGCAATCACGATCCAAAGCACCTTCCAACCCATTCCCGAGACCGGCCCGCCTGTCCGAAAAGCCAGCAACGCACCAGTCAGTGCAAAGGGCAGAGCGAACACCGAATGCTCGAATTTAATCATGTCGAGCGCGAGCCTGATTCGATTCCACGGCATGGGATAGTACCTATATTTTACAGCGTATAAGAAACGGCAAAAATTGCGATTCCACGGACCGCCCTGACGTGTTACAGTCTTGCTTGAGGTCGGGCAATTGAAGGGAGTCGTATGTTGGAATCCTCCGCGCTGTCGGACAAGGGTTGCGTTAGGTCGAATAACGAAGACTATTGCCTGATCGAGCCCGAGTTGGGCCTTTATGTTCTCGCAGACGGTATGGGTGGCGCCAAAGCAGGTGAGCGCGCTTCCCGAATGGCCGTGGACACCGTAGCAGAAATTATTTTGATGGCGCAGCAGCGCGATTCGCAAGTGCTGATTTCGGCAGTGGAAGAGGCGAATCGGCGGGTGCTGCAAGCTTCTCATAGTGACCCCACGCTGGAAGGTATGGGAACCACCCTGGTGGCTGCATTGGAGACTGCCGGGGAGCTTTCGATAGCCAGCGTAGGAGATAGCAGGGCATATCTCTACGATGAAAGCGGTTTCCGCGCCATTACTGACGATCAGACGTGGGTCAACGAAGTCGGCCGGCCTCTCGGGCTGGATGAAGACACTCTCAAGAATCACCCGATGCGCCATGTACTGACTATGGCGATCGGGGCGAGTTCCCCTTTGACAGTGAATTATTATTCCGTCGGTTTGCAACCCAATTCATTGGTCCTGATGTGCAGTGACGGGTTGCACGGCGTTCTCGAAGCACCGCAAATGGAAGAGATTCTCCGCGGCGGCCGCGATGGAGTTTCGCTTGAGGAGAGTTGCCGCCGTCTCATCGAAGCCGCTAAACAGGCTGGCGGCCCCGACAATGTAACCGCAGTGCTCGTTCGCAAACCGAAAGAAGCGTAATACAAAGATCCCGCCTGCAAATTCCCCTCTTGACACCCGCCTGAAATCGCGCTACAGTTTGTAGCGCTACAATGTTCAGCGCTCGTAAACCTCGAAAACCTCTTAGCGAATTGGAACACCTTTTCATGGAAATTGTGTGGGAGCGCGGCTCCGTTACGGCGGAAGACGTCCGCGCTTCCCTCGCCGAACGCCACCCCATGAAAGAGTCGACTGTTCGCACCATTCTTAAGCGCCTGGAAGACAAGGGCTACGTCAAGCATCGCGTGGATGGCCGCACCAACGTCTACAGCGGATTGGATGCTCCCGAGAATGTGGCTGCCAAAGCGGTACGGCAGATCATCGAACGTTTCTGCGGCGGATCGGTCGAACAGCTTCTCGTCGGCATGGTGGCTAACGACGTGGTGGATGAAGAAGAACTCGAGCGCCTGGCGAAAAGTATCGCCGAGCGCAAGAAGCGGAAAGGAGAGTGAGATGGACTTCAGCTCGAGTGTTCTCGCATACCTGGGAAATGTCACCGTCCGCTCATTCGGCTTGGCGATACTGGCCTTGGCTGCGGTGGTGCTCTGTCGTGTCAGGTCCGCCGCGCTGATGCATGCGTTTTGCACGGCCGTGGCGGCTGGGATGCTGGCCTTGGCAGTCCTCTCACCACTGCTTGCGCCGCTTCCGCTACGCGTGTTGAAACCTGAATCGGTGGAAGTCTACGAACCGCCGGCCGCTAAAGCAATCGATGCCACGACCCGCAATTCGACACCGGTAGAACTTCCGCCGATCCCCGGTCCGCGTTTCACGTGGCAGCAGATCGCGGCGATCTCCTATGGTTTGGGAGCGATGGCGTTCCTGATCCGTCTGGCATTCGGCTACCTCTTCACGCGCAGGCTGGTAAAGGCCAGCCGTCGGGTCGACAACCCGTGGGCTGACGAAGTGTATGAGTCGGGTTGGATCACGGTGCCGATGACAGTTGGATGGTTGCGCCCCAAGATTTTGCTTCCTTCAGGTTGGGGCGAGTGGCCAGAAGGTAAGCTGCACGCGGTGATGGCACACGAGCAGACTCACGTGCGCCGCTGCGATTGGGGAATTGCCGTGCTGGCAGGCATCAATCGGTGTCTCTTTTGGTTTAATCCGCTGGCATGGTGGCTGGAGCGCCGGCTGGCGTTCTTGGCGGAGCAGGCATGCGACGATTGCGCCTTGCTCCAGGTGGGAACTGAATCGTATGCGGAGGCTCTGTTGGACATGGCCGCCGCGGTAAAGGCCCGGCAGGGGCGTTTGGTTTGGGAGGCGATGGCGATGGCGAATGTAACGGAAGTAAGGCACAGAATCGAACGGATTCTCGACGAAACCAGGCAGATTCCACAAGCATTGACGCGCTCGCGATGGGCCGCGTTAGTGGCGTGCAGTCTACCTCTGATCTATGTGGCATCGGTAGTGCAACTGGCGCCGGCGCAAGAGCCGCAACCCCCGGTGCGCGATCAGATCTCGACTCCGCGCAAGTCGAGTGCGCAACCCGCCCCGCCATCCGCAATCAGCGAGGCGATGAAAGGCAAGTCCCAGTTGGAACCTGCGGACGTGGCTGAGATGGAGCAGCACCTCGCAGCCGATCCTCAGGACCTGGAACTGCGCAGTCAACTGGTGGTCTATTACTTTGCCCACGGGATCCGCGAGCCGCGGCTCAGCCACATCTTCTGGCTGATTGCCAATCACCCCGAATCCACTCAGGCGCTCTTCACGTCGAAAGGCATCACGCCGCGAACGACGTCTTACAACGACTCGTCCGACTACAGCCGCGTCAACGGACTCTGGAGGCAGCAGGCCGCGTCGCATCCCACCGACCCTCGGGTGCTCTCCAACGCCGCGGATTTTCTGGCTCAACCCGGCGGCGATCCCGATGAAGCCGAGCGTCTTCTGAAGGCAGCGCAGAAACTGGAGCCCGGAAACTCGTTGTGGAGAGACAAACTGAGCCGCCTCTACACCACAGCGATCGTGGGTAGTGCGGGCGATCCCCGCTATCCCAATCTTCACCCTGCCTTTGCCGAGCGGGTGAAGTATGATCTGGAGAATTCTACCGACGGCGCCTTGCTGCTCTTCACCGGCAGGACACTGGCGTCGGTCGCCGTTCGTCCGCAGCCCGGACAGAAACTCGCTAACGGCGTGCTGAACCTCGACGAGCACCCGATGCTGACGCCAGTCGTGGAGTTGGGCAACCGGCTGATGACCCGCGCCGAACAATTCGGTGTCGTTCAGGGCGTCCTCGGAAGTGTACCAGCCGGAAGCGTGGTAATGACGGATCGCGGTGCGGCGTCGCCGAATGTTGCACCCTCACCGTTTGCACCGCCACTCGCGTCGGTTCCCACCTTGATCAACAAGGTGGACCCGCAGTATCCCGCTCTGGCCAGGCAGGCCAGGATCTCGGGGGACGTTCACATCAAGATCCAGATCGGCACCGATGGGCACGTGCAGAAGATCGAAGTGGTGAGCGGGCATCCACTACTGATACCAGCGACGCTTGAGGCGGTCAAGCAATGGGTTTACGCTCCCATCCCCGTGGCTGGAAGCGCTGATATCACAGTGCCGTTCCGGATCGATGGCGGGAATGCGCCGCTCGAAAGCACGGCGAAATCTCAATCGCCAATCGTTGGCGGCCCTGTCACTGGAGGCGTTATCGGCGGCATTATGAATGGTGTTCCGGGAGGCGTTCCCGGAGGCGTACCTGGAGGTGTTCCAGGTGGCGTCGGTGGCGCAGCCGGCAGCGTGCCGAAGATCAAAATCGGCGGCGCTGTGGCGGCCGCCAAACTGGCTTCCAAGGTGGATCCCATCTACCCGGAAGAGGCTCGCACGGCAGGGATCGAAGGCGAAGTAGTCCTGGAAGTCACGATCGACGAGGATGGACACGTACAGACGGCGGTGCCTCGCGATGGCAATCCACTCCTCGCCACCGCAGCCGTGACCGCAGTCAAGCAGTGGGTCTATCACCAGACCTTGCTGAATGGCCAGCCCTGCGTCGTCATGACGCAAGTAACCGTACCCTTCAAACTGCAGTAGATTCGTGAGCTTTAGCTTGCCGCACACACGGCGAGCTAAAGCTCTCGCCCACTCCCCTGAAAGCGCTATCATACTCTGCATGGCGCTCCCGCTCTCCCGCCGGCAATTAGCATGCGGCGCCCATCTGCCAACAACTGCGGCGGGACGCGGCGGCAGAGGTGGACAGCCAGAAGCGCCGCCCGATCTTTCGATGTCGGCAACTCGCCTCGACTCCGAAATGATCGTCTCCCTGGTGAATCCGCGGCACGACGTCGATATGGAAGTGGATTGCACGCTCCGCGGCGTCACCGCGAAACAGGCGCGCGCACAGATCCTCCACGACTCCGACATCAACGCGGCCAACAGCTTCGACGATCCCGGCCACGTGACCATCAAGCCGCACCAGGCCGCCGCGGATGGGGACCGTCTACGCATCACGCTGCCTGCGATGTCCGTGGCCACAGTGACGCTGCAGGTCGGGTGACGAACAATTATGCGCTATCGCCCGTTGGGACGTACCGGTTGGAAGGTTTCGGAAATCAGTTTTGGAGCATGGGCCATCGGAGGATCGTGGGGCAGCGTCGATGACGCGGAATCGCGAGCCGCGCTCGAGAAGGCTCTCGAGTGCGGCGTCAACTTCATCGACACAGCCGATGTCTACGGCATGGGTCGCAGTGAACGCCTCATCGCCCAGCTCAAGCGCGATCACAAAGAGCAGATCGTCGTCGCCACCAAGGCGGGACGCCGGCTCTCGCCGCATACCGCGGATGGCTACAACGAAGCCAACCTCGCGCGCTTCATCGAGGACAGCCTGCGGAACCTGGCAACGGACTGCCTCGATTTGGTGCAACTGCATTGCCCGCCCACCGATGTCTACTACCGCCCGGAACTCTTCGGCGCTCTCGACCGGCTGACCGAGGCCGGCAAGATCCGGCATTACGGCGTAAGCGTGGAGCGCGTGGAAGAGGCATTGAAGGCCATCGAATACCCCAACGTGCAGAGCGTACAGATCATCTTCAACTGTTTCCGGCATCGTCCCGCCGAACTCTTCTTCGAGCAGGCTGCCCGGAAGCAAGTCGGCATTCTCGCGCGTGTTCCGCTGGCCAGCGGCCTGCTGACCGGCAAGATGAAACACGACTCGCAGTTCTCCGCCGACGATCACCGGAATTTCAATCGCCGCGGCGAGGCTTTCGACGTCGGTGAGACTTTCTCGGGAGTCGACTATGAGACAGCGCTCGCAGGCGTGGAAGAGATCCGTCACCTTCTGCCTCCCGGTGTCAGCATGGCGCAGTTCGCACTGCGCTGGATTCTGATGTTCGATGCAGTGACATGCGCCATTCCCGGCGGCAAGAATCCTGCTCAGGTCGCCGACAATTGCGCCGCATCGGACCTCGCGCCACTCTCAGAAGCTGCGATGAACGCGGTCCGCGATCTGTATGTCAGGCAGATTCGGGAGCAAGTGCACCAACGCTGGTAACAGCACCGCTTGCTGACGCGCGCGGCTCGCAAGCACACCTATCGCGCGAACGTATTGCTTACGAGCCGCGACCGTGAGGGAGCGTTTCTGATATGACCCTAAAGACCTACTCGGGCGCAAGTGCACCAACGCCCGCAGCTTCTTCCAAGCGGACCGCCAAATCCAACAGCAGCTCGTCTTCATAAGGCCGCCCGAGCAGTTGCACGCCGATGGGCAAACCTTCCTTCGACACCCCCATCGGAAGCGCGACTGCAGGCAGTCCGAGCACGTTGGCCACCACCGCGGGCATCATCGCCTGGAACTGTCCGATCTCCTTGCCTTCCACCATCCACTTGCGCTCCCGGTGGCGGAACGCCGGGATCCCGCAGACCGGCATCAACAGAACCGGCACGTCCACCATCTGGCGGAGAAGCGCAGCCCGCATGCGATCGCGCGCTGCCAGATTCACCAGTACCTCTTCGCCCGATACTTCCTTGCTGCCCAAGCTCTCCAGTAAAGTCCAGTGCGCTTCGGATTGGCGATCCGCCACCAGTTTGCGAGTGGCCGACGCAGGCCACTGGCTGAAGAGGAACGCCCACACGTTAGGAGCCCTTTCCAATCCTCGCGGCTGGAACGCTTCCACCGGCATGCCGATCTGTTCGAACAGAGCTGCTGCCCGATGCACCGCCGCACGAATCTGCGGATCCACAGGCACCTGGTAAAACTGCTCCCACATTCCAATCCGCACGTTCGTTGCCGCCGGCGGCCGAAGCGGCACGGGTGCCGAGATCGGATCTTGAGGCTCGTAGCCGGCGAGCACCGAAAACAGCAGTCGCAGATCCTGCGCGGAGCGTGCCATCGGTCCCACGACTCCCGTCAGACCGCCGGGATATCCCATCGAGGGAAAGTGCCCGACCGAGGGAATTCGCCCGGGCGTTGGTTTCAGACCCGCGATTCCGCAGAAGTGTGCGGGCACCCGGATCGATCCGCCGCCATCGCTGCCCACGCCTCCTGCCGAACAGAACGAGGCAATCGCCGCAGCCTCTCCTCCGCTCGATCCACCAGGCGTCCGCTCCGGATCTAGCGGGTGGTTCGTGCGGCCGGTGATCCGGTTATCGGTCTCGTAACTGGCCAGGAACTCCGGCGTGTTGGTCTTGCCCAGCAAGATCGCGCCCTGGCTCCGCAGCCGCGCCACCACCACCGAATCCTGCGCCGCGGGAACATCCGCGCGCAGCAGACTTCCCGAGCGCGTAGAGAGTCCCGCTACATCGAAGCTATCTTTCACGGTCACGGGCACGCCGTGCAGGAGTCCCAGCGGCTCGCCCAGCGACATGGCGCGCTGGCAATTGCGGGCGTCCGCAAGCGCGCGTTCCGCCAGGACCGTCACAAAGGCGTTCACTTCGGGATTCCGGCGCTCGATCTGCCGGAGGTGAGCCTCGACCAGTTCCACCGGGGAGATGAGACCATCCCGAACCATGGACACCATCAGGCAGAGCGAGGAGCGATGCGGCACAATCGCTATCTTGCCACGCGGGCCTCGATCAAGGCCACAGGCGAGTCGGTCGTCTTCACTCCCACCAGTTCCATGCCCGCGTCTTCAAACAAAGCAGAGAACTCCGGCACCGTGCGTTCTTTGCCTCCGATGGTCATGACGAGCATTTCGATATCCAGCATTTTGGCGGGCGACGGTTCCGGTCCGTGCGGGATCAACATCTCCACCAGAAAGAGGCGTCCGGTATCCGGCGCATGAATCGCCAGTTGTTCGCAGATCAGCCGCAGAATCTTGTGGCAGTGCTCGTCGCCCCAATCGTGCACAATGTGCTTCATGATATAGGCATCGCACTGGTGCGGAACCCGTTCGAACATGCTGCCGGAATCGTACGTCACGCGATCCGCGCAGTTGTCGAAGTGGCCAGCGTCCACCGCGCCGCTGATGACCCCGGGTAGATCGAAAAGCACTCCATGCAGGTGCGGATGCTTGCGCAGAATGTGCGAGAGCAGCATGCCGTGGCCGCCGGCAACATCCGCCATGCGATGGAAGCCGGAGAAGTCCATGACTGGATCGAGCGCCGCCACCTCCATCCGGGAATAGGCGGTCATGCAGCGGTGGAAGTTCTCGGCCTGCTCGGGAATCTCCGGCAACAGATCGAATGCGCTTTTGCCATACGCGGCGGTGATCGCGTCGTGCCCCGTACGAATGGAGTGGAGCATGTATTCGTAGCCGCGCATCTGCCACGAATCGCCGGACATGATGGCCAAGGCGCGCAAGGAATTCGGCGAATCGGCGCGCAGGCAGGCTCCCACCGGAGTCAGCGTGAATCGCCGCCCTTCCAATTCGTGGAAAACGCCCAGGCTCGCGAGCATGCGCATCACGCGATACAGCGACGGCGCGTGACATGCGGTCTTCTCGGCGAGATATTCGGCGGTGACGGGTTCACCGTCCATCAGCTCGGCAACCCCTAATTTGGCCATCGCGGAAAGCGCGGTGGTGAGGGATTTTCCCCAGAGCATTTGCGTGAGAATAGCGTGAGGTGGCAGTGCTTCGTTAGGGTTCATCGTGAGGTAAGAAACTTCGGTAAAGTATAACTCAAAAAGCGCGCTTATTGCGTCTTACTGACGCGTTCCGAAGGCCGCAGCAGCCGCGACGGCAGCTTGGACAGATACGTCAGGCGCTCGATCATGGGCAGCAGGCGGCGCACCGTCTTTCCGTGCAAGACCAGGCTCCCCGCCACCAGGGCTGGATGCGGAATGGTGGTGCAGCATCGCGAGCACACGCCCACATCGCCGCCACGCCCGGAAGCATGCAATTGCCGCATCTGCTGCATCGCATCGGAGTTCCAGATGTTCACCAGGCTCTCGGTCTCGATATTCCCGAGGGGCGCGCCATCCAGCATGTAGCTCTGGCAGCACGGGTAGACGTCGCCATTCTGCTTCACATACATCGGACCGCGCCACAGATAGTGGCAGGGGTGCTTCCAGTCGCTGGCGGCATGGCCGGCGTCGGGCCGCATCAGGTTCGTTTCGTCAGCTTTGATGCGGATCTGGTCGACACCCGGAACCGCGTTCCAGAAGGCCAGAAAATCGTCCACTTCGCCGGCATTTCCCTCCATCTTCACCATCTGCACCACTACCTGCAGGCGGGAGCCGCGCTCGTGCTTCATGCGGGCGAAACGCACGAAATTTTCGCGGACTTTTTCGAATTTCGCGCCCTTGCGGTAAAACTCGAATGTCTCCTTCCTGGCGCCGTCAAAGCTGAGGGTCAGTTGTTCCAGTGGCGAATCGAGCACCCGCGCCGAAACACGCTCGTCGAGAAAGGTGCCGTTGGTTGAAAGCAGGGACGAGATGCTGTGACGGTGGCAAAATTCGATTCTCTCGAAGATGTGCGGGTCCATGAAGGGCTCGCCCAGGCCGATCAGCATCATGTGTTCCGCGGTCGACCCAGATTGAGTGACAAGACGTTCGAAGGCCTCATCCGTCATATCGGCTTTAGGTTGCTTATGTGTTTCCCGCGGGCACATCGGACAGTAGAGGTTGCACTTCGCCGTCGTTTCGACGATATACTCCACCGGCAACGCCGCCAGCCTGGCCTGGCCCGTCAGATATCCCCAGAGAAGTTTCGCCCGGTTCCAGGCCCTCATGTGTACATTTATTGTACCTGTGCGGCTCGAAGGTGAATCTGATGATTCGTGGAACAACGCGTCCGCAAGCTCAACCGTTCCGATGTGCGCCTCGATGGCGAATACGTGCTCTATTGGCTCCGCTGGAACCGGCGAGTCGAATCGAACCATGCTTTGGCATTCGCAGCCGAACTGGCAAACCGGTTGAATCTCCCGTTGCTGGTCGTGGAGCCTCTCGATTGTGAGGATCCATACGCGTGCGACCGGCGGCATGCCTTCGTGCTGGAAGGAGTGGCGGAGACCGCGGCGCGCTTCGGCAAAATCGGCGCCGGATATCAATTCGCACTGTCACGCCGGAAACACGAAGGCGGCCATGTGTTCGATCAAGCTGTGTCGAAGGCGGCGGTGGTGGTGACCGACGATTACCCTGAAACCATCGCCGGGCCGCAGCTCGAATTCCCAGTGCAGGCCTACGCCGTGGACTCCAGTTGCATCGTCCCGATGAGCTGCATTGAAGCCCGCTCCTACGCGGCCTACTCGATCCGGCCGAAGATCCATAAGCTGCTGCCGCAGTTCCTGAAGTCCCTGGCGCCGGTCAAACTCAAGCGGCGATTCTCCGTACGTGAGGCCGATCTTCCCGGCGGTCCCGCAGCGGCCCAGTCCTGCGAAATCGACCACGATGTACCGCCTTCCACCGCTTTCCGCGGGGGACGCCTGGAGGCGGAACGCTGTCTGGATCGATTCCTCGAAAAACGCCTGCGGCGATACTCGGCCGACAAGAATGAACCGGCGGCCCACGTCACATCCGACCTCAGCCCATACCTGCACTTCGGCTTCATCTCCTCGCTGGAAGTGGCGTTGGCGGTGCGCGAATATGCCAAGGAACACAAGGTGGTTGCCGACGAGTTTCTGGAGGAGTTGATCGTCCGGCGGGAACTCGCGTTCAACTTTGTGCGTTATGCCAAGAAGGTGGATAGCCTTGACGAATTGCCGGAGTGGGTGCGGACGACGCTCAACAAGCACCGCTCCGACCCGCGGGATCCGGTGTACACCCGCGAACAATTCGAGAGCGCGGCAACGTGCGATGATTTATGGAACGCCACCCAACAAGAACTTTTGCTTCGCGGGAAGATTCACGGCTACTACCGGATGTATTGGGGAAAGAAGATTGTGGAATGGTCTGCGACTCCGGAAGAAGCGCTGGCCACGATGATTCACCTGCATGACCGCTACGCTCTCGATGGCCAGGACCCAAACACCTATGGCAACATCCTATGGTGCTTCGGCCTGCATGATCGTCCCTGGAACGAGCGCCCGGTGTTCGGCACTGTACGGTGGATGTCGCGTGGCGGAATGGATCGCAAGACTGACGTGAAGGCTTACATCGCAGAGATTGCTTATTTGAAGCGCACAGGCAAGGAATTGAACCAGTGAAACTTACGATCTCAGGGGCAACCGGATTAATTGGCCGGCGGCTGATGAAATCCCTCTCTGTCGGCAGCAATACAATGACCGTACTCAGCCGCCATGCGGGCGCCAATATGCCCGCGGGGGTCCGCCTGGCAGTGTGGGATCCACCGAAGGGCGAACCACCTGCAGACAGTCTGCGCGATGCCGACGCGGTGATCCACCTTGCCGGCGAGCCGGTGGCGCAACGCTGGTCGGCGGACGTGAAGCAGCGGATCCGTGACAGCCGGGTCCTGGGAACCCGGAATCTGGTGCAGGCATTGTCGAAACTGCCGAACCCCCCGAAGACCTTGATCTGCGCTTCCGCGGTGGGATATTACGGGTCGCGCGGCGATGAGACGCTGGTAGAAACGTCGGCGCCGGGGACGGGCTACCTCGCGGAGGTTTGCACCGCGTGGGAGAACGAAGCGATGGCCGCGGAACCGCTCGGCATCCGGCTGGTCCGCATCCGGACCGGGATCGTGCTGGATGCAAGGGGCGGCGCGCTACAGCGGATGCTGCCGCCCTTCAAGATGGGCGTGGGCGGCAAGCTGGGCAATGGCAAGCAGTGGATGCCTTGGATTCACATTCAGGATTTAGTGGGATTGATTCAATTCGCGCTGATGCCTCCGATGCGAGGCCCGGTCAATGGCGTCGCGCCTTATCCGGTGATCAATGCCGACTTCACCAAGGCATTGGCGGCCGCGGTGAAGCGTCCAGCACTTTTTCCCGTGCCAGGTTTCGCATTGAAACTGCTGTTCGGGGAAATGTCGGAGGTTTTACTGGCCAGCCAGCGAGCACTTCCCAAAGAAGCCGAAGCGGCGGGATTTCGCTTCAAATATGCGCAATTGGGCCCCGCTCTTGCCGATCTTCTGAAGTGACGTGGCGCGAACACTCTTGTTCGCCGTCTCGACACTCATTGTCGAGACTTTTCAGGCGTGCACTCAGCCGGTTGTCCCGTCCCGCAACTCCCGGGGCGCGAGCGAATACCCAGACGCGATGAAAAACGTCGACATGCGCGTCGACGCGGCGAACACTCTTGTTCGCGCCACATCAAAATCAGTATTTGCAACGAGCAGCCAGCAGACCTGTGGCCTCGTTCAGATCGAGGTCCGCGATCAACACGCCGTGTTGGCCGTAAGGCTGACACACCAGCAGAGTCCCATCCGGCCGCACCACCGCGGACGTGGTTGGAGAGACTTCACTGGCGCAGTTGGCGCTCGCCAGATAGCACGTGTTCTCGGCGGCACGGCAGAGCAGGGCCTTCTCGTGGAAAGTATTCGCCGGATCGGCGAAGCTGCGGGGCCGGTAACTGCCCGCCTCTGCGATGTGGAAGTGCGGATGAAACACGACCTGCGCTCCCCGCCTGGCTGACCATCGGACCGTTTCCGGATAACGCCAGCCCTCATGGCAGATCGCAATTCCGAAAGTAAGCGGACCGGTCTGAAAGATCCGCCGGTCGGTACCAGGACTGTAAGTGCCCTCCTCGGAGGGATCGATCTGCACCTTGTCCTGCCAGCCATCGATCGTTCCATCGCGACGGATTACCAGTGCTGTCGCAATCACGGCGCCATCCACGATGCGTTCGGTGCCCAAAACCACGGCAATATTTCCTGCCCCTGCGGCGCCGGCGATCTGGCTCCAGGCTCGCTCCAGGAATGCCGTATCCGGCGGTGGGATCGACTGGCCCAATCCCCTGTATCCCGGCACGAAGCACTCCGGAAAGCAGATGATGCCAGCACCTTCGCGGGATGCCTGAGCAATTGCGTCCTCAGCCAGGCGCACCGAATCGCCGGGAGTGGCGGGAGAACGAAGATTGGCTAGCGCTATGCGAAACGTGTTCATGACTTTCCCATTTTGACGCACGTTGTTGGTCCGGTTGGAAGATTCAACACCGCGAATCGCCCCATCGTGTTACACGTATGAAACGGGAGCATCCGTGGTCGAATTCTTCAGCAAGCTTCTCAGCAGTGACTTCATGCCGCACAAGATGTGCTTTCTGGAGAACCAGACCGTCCTCTGGCTCAGCGTAACTTCCGACGGACTCATCGCCCTGGCCTACTATCTGATTCCTTTCCTGCTGTTCTACTTCTCGCGCAAGCGCCGCGACGTCGGCTTCCACTGGATCTTCGTGGCGTTTGGAGTGTTCATCCTGGCGTGCGGCACTAGCCATCTCCTGGGCGTGGTCACAGTCTGGAACCCGGTGTATCGGCTGGAGTCTACGGTCAAGGCGATTACCGGAATCGCGTCCATCGGAACCTTCCTTCTGTTTTGCCGGATCATGCCCGGCCTGGTCCGCATCCCCAGCCCCGCGCAACTCGAGGCCGAAATCGAGGAACGTCGCGCTGCCGAGGCGGAGATCCTCCAGATCAATACCGAGCTCGAGGGACGCGTGGCGGGCCGAACCGCGGAGTTAGTGGAGAGCGAATCCATGTACCGAAAACTCGCGGAGGAGAAGGAACTGGCGGCAGAGTCGCTGGCAGCGGCAAACGTGGAGTTACAGCGCGAAATGAAACGGCGCCAGGACGTGGAGGGGCAACTGTTGCAGGCGCAAAAGATGGAAGCCATCGGCCGGCTCGCTGGCGGTATCGCTCACGACTTCAACAATCTGCTGACGGTGATCCTCGGCTATAACGAAATGCTGCGGGAACACGTCCGGGAGGATGCGGTGGCCTTCGATTACACACTGGAAGTCCTCCAGGCGGGCGAGAGAGCCTCTGCGCTCACCAATCAGCTGCTGGCCTTCAGCCGGCGCCAGGTTTCGATACCGCGTGTGATCGATCTCAACGACCTTGTACAGAATATCGATAAGATGTTACGCCGCATTATCGGAGAAGATATCGACTTGCATCTGAAGCTGGCCGATGGGCTGTCGTCCGTGACTGTAGACCCGTCGCACATTGACCAGGTGATCATGAATCTCGCGGTCAATTCGCGCGATGCGATGCCGGACGGCGGTGCGTTGACCATCGAAACCGCCAACGTGGAGATGACCGAAGAGTATGCGGGATCTCACCTGGGGATCGCACCCGGCCCGTACGTAATGCTCGCGGTAAGCGACACAGGCACGGGGATGGACGAAGCTACCAAGTCGCGGATTTTCGAGCCTTTCTTCACTACCAAAGAAAAGGGCAAGGGCACGGGTCTGGGCCTCTCCATCGTTTACGGCATCGTCAAGCAGAGTGGTGGAGAAGTCATGGTTTACAGTGAGCCGGGGCACGGAACAGCCTTCAAGATCTATTTTCCGGTTGTTGCGGAAGCGGCTGGCGAAATCACGGGCCCGGTGGAAGCGGCACCAGTGGCGGGTACGGAAACCATCCTGCTGGTGGAGGACGAACACCAGGTCCGCGGCCTGACGCGCTCCATGCTGATGCGGCATGGCTATCGCATTTTGGACGCCAGTTCGGGACCCGAAGCGCTGGCGCTGGTAAGCGATATGGATATATCGATCGATCTTATACTCACCGACATTGTGATGCCGCAAATGAATGGGCTGGAGTTGGCGCAACAGATCACAGCCGCGCGGCCGGGAATCAAGGTGCTGTTCATGTCGGGATATACCGATGACGCCGTGGTGCGGCAGGGATTCCTCAAGGCGGAAACGCCGTTCATCCAAAAACCCTTCACCTCGGCCACACTGCAGGCGAAGGTGCGCGAGGCGCTGGGCGGGTAGGCGCTCGTCAGCGTCTTGCGAGCCCGCGACCGTGAGGGAGCGTCTCCCCTCTGATTACCGATCATTTTGCTCACGCGCACAACTCGTCGCGTCTTGCGTGCCGCGACCGTGAGGGAGCGTCTCCCCCTCTGATTACCGATCGCTTGCTGACGCGCGCAGCTCGTCAGCGTCTTGCGAGCCGCGACCGTGAGGGAGCGTCTTCCCCCTCTGATTACCGATCGCTTGCTGACGCGCGCAGCTCGTCAGCGTCTTGCGAGCCGCGACCGTGAGGGAGCGTCTTCCCCCTCTGATTACCGATCACTTGCTGACGCGCGCAGCTCGTCAGCGTCTTGCGAGCCGCGACCGTAAGGGAGCGTCTTCCCCCTCTGATTACCGATCGCTTGCTGACGCGCGCGGCTCGTCAGCGTTACGAGCCGCGATCGTGAGCCTGAGGGAGTGTCGCCCGTGCTGCGCTATCGTGGAATCAACTGCCATGCTGACTGATTCCGATCGCCAACAACTCGACCGGGAGGGCTTCCTGGTGCTGCCGGGATTGATGAGCCCGGAACTGCTCGCGGCCCTTCGTCGCCGTGTGGACGAACTGTTCGAGCAGGAGGGCGCTCAGGCCGGCTCCGAATTCAAGCAGGAGCCTGGAGCGCGTCGTCTGGCGAACCTGGTGAACAAGGGCCGCGTCTTTGAAGACGTGATCCTCACGGCGCCGGTGCTCGACGCGATGGCGCACCTGCTCGGGCCCAAGTTCAAATTGAGCAGTTTGAATGTGCGCTCGACCGATCCCCACAGTCCGTCGGACCAGCCTTTGCACGTGGACAGCGGCGCAGTCCCCGATGGCCAGGGATACTGGGTGGCGAATTCGGTGTGGATGCTGGATGACTTCACGCCGGAAAACGGCGCCACGCGCATCGTCCCTGGATCGCATCTGTGGCAGCAGGCCCCGCCGCCCGGAATGTACGAGGCCCATCCGCAGCAGCAGCTCGTCCTCGGAAAAGCCGGCACCGTGGTGGTGATGAACGCGCACATGTGGCATGGGGGGACCGCCAATCGCACCGCGGCTCCGCGGCGCGCCATGCATGTCTATTACACGCGCTGGGACAAGCCGCAGCAGCAGTATCAAAAGGCGCTGTTGAGTGCCGAGGTGCAGGCGGGATTGAACGCGGCAGCGCGCCGCATTCTGGCGCTCGACGATCCGCTCAATGACGAACTCAGCGCAACTGGAAGCGGCGTCAGCGGGTTCATGAAGTAGCGTCAATCATCCGCTGGGGGCAATTTGCGAACGACTCTGAGGGTTGTACTGGCAATTACGTTCGGCTTGACCGCCCATGCCCAACACGGCCAGCACGGCCCCTCGCCCACCCGCTTCCGCCCATGGAGCGGCTTCGGCGGCAATGCGCAACACACCGCGCTCTCGCCCGTGCGATCGCAGAGCTTCCAACAGATTCGCTGGCAGACGCCCGTCGACCTACAGGTTCAATATGTGGCGGGCGAGCTAGTGATCCATTACGGCTCGCCGTTGGTGACGGCGGGCAACACCGTGATCATTCCGGTGAAGACCGGCGCCGATGGCGGCTTCCGCGTGGAAGCCCATGCGGCCCGCGACGGCGCGCTCAAGTGGAGCGCCTCAACCGACTACGTGCTCCCGCCCCACAATTGGATCCTCGAGTTCGGCACCGTCCTGGCTCGTGGGAATCGCCTGTATTATCCGGGGGCGGGTGGCACCGTTTACTACCGCGACTGTCCGGATGCGGCCAGCGGGCTGCAAGGACAGATCGCGTTCTACGGAATCTCCAATTACAACGCCTCACATGCAGCGTACGACAATGCCGTGATGATCAACACGCCGATCACGGCGGACGAATCCGGGAATCTCTACTTCGGGTTCGTGGTCACCGGCGAGACGCCATTGGGCCTCGCCGGGGGCATCGCGCGCATCGGTGCCGATGGCGCGGGCACATGGGTCTCCGCCGCGCAGGCCGCCTCCGACTCTTCCATTGCCCAGGTGGTCCACAACTGCGCTCCGGCGGTGAGCGCCGACGGCCAGACGATCTACGTCGCCGTGAATGACCCGGACAACGCCGGCTATCTGCTGGCCCTGAACGCTGCCACCTTGGCGACGGTGAGTCGCGTACGGCTGAAGGACCCCGCCACGCTGGATGATGCGACGCTCCTCAATGACGGCACCGCGTCGCCGATGGTGGGATGGGATGGCGAGGTGTACTACGGCGTCCTCGAATCGGCCGATGAGAACCATGACCGCGGCTGGCTCCTGCACTTCGACGCGGCACTGAAGCAATCCAAGACTCCTGGAGCGTTCGGATGGGACGATACGCCATCGCTGGTCCCATCCAGCATGGTGCCGAGCTACACCGGCTCCTCCACGTATCTGCTGATGACCAAGTTCAACAACTACATAGAGGACGGAGGCGACGGCTACAACCGCGTCGCGGTGCTCGATCCCAACGACAGCGAAGCCGATCCGATTACCGGGGTCACCGTGATGCGCGAAGTCCTGACAATCGCCGATGCCACTCCCGACGGATCGCCGCCGGCAGTGAAGGAGTGGTGCATCAATTCCGCGGCTGTCGACCCGCAGGGCCATTCGGTGATTGTCAACAACGAAGACGGACACCTCTACCGATGGGATCTGATCACAAACGCGTTCACCGAAACGCTGGCGCTCACCGGCGGCGTTCCGGAGGCTTATACTCCCACGGTGATCGGACCGGACGGAACCGTGTACGCGATCAACAACGGCTCTCTTTACGCTATTGGCGATGCGGAGGACCGAAGCCAAAACATCCATACCGAACCGGGGCGAAATCGTTAGGAAGTGGCACAGTTGCAACGGCCCGGCAGTTTGAGAGCCGCTGACAATCCGCCGCCATTCGGCTTTAGGTTTCTCAAGGATGGCGCCTATCGCGCGCTCGTGAGCAAATCCGGACATCAGTGTTATCGGTGTTCATCGGGCTAATTGGAAGGTGTCCCACGATCATTTAAACGGTAACAGCGTGTTTTCTTTCCTGTCTCACATTGGGGGGGCACCCCGCGCCTCGCCCTCACACAATACCACTCGGACGACCCGCAGGCCCTTCCTGCCACAAGCAGGATGTGGTTCCGAAATCCGCGGCGGCCCCAGGTAAGATATGACTCATGGGATCTGTCTGGAGAGACTTGAGATATGGATTTCGCACTCTCGCCCGCAGTCCGGGATTTACTCTTGTAGCGATCCTTTCACTGGCGCTCGGAATCGGCGCCAACACGGCGATTTTTACTCTCACCACCGCCGTATTCCTAAACCCGCTGCCCGTGCAGGACCCGTCTCACGTGATTGAGGTCTTCACGGTCGATCACGCCACTACCACCACTCTTTCGAACCTGCAGCGCACTCCCATGTCATTCCTGAATTACAAGGATTTTCGCGACCAGAACAACGTCTTCAATGGACTCGCGGCCTTCACGTTCGCCGGAGTGACACTGACCGGGCACGGCGATCCGAAACCCGAGAATGCCTTGCTGGTCTCCGCAAATTACTTCGACGTCCTCGGGGTCAAACCTGCGATTGGGCGCACGTTCTTCCCGGACGAAGATCGCAGCGATGGCGGCAACACCGTCTGCGTCCTGAGCCACAGCCTCTGGGCCAGGCTGTTCGGCGCCGACCCCTCGGCCATCGGAAAAACCGTGGAGCTGTCCTCGATTCCGTACACCGTCATCGGTGTGATGGCGCCCGAATTCAAGGGCACGCAGACCATCGGCAGCCCCGACGTGGCCTGGTTGCCGATGAGCATGCACGCGCAGGCACTGCCCGGACAACTCGAAGCGCTGTTCAACGAGCGCCGCATGCGCATGATCAGCGTATTCGGACGCCTCAAACCCGGCGTGGGAGAAGCGCAAGCAGCGTCCAATCTACAGGCCATCGCGGCGAATCTGGAGCGCGAGTATCCGCGCGCCAACCGCGGCCGTAGCGTGGAATTGTCGTCTCTGGCCGAGGCTGCGTTGGGCTTCCTGCCGCGGGACCAGATGGTAACCGCGGGCATCGCGCTGAGTTCGGTAGTGGCTCTCGTCCTCCTGATCGCCTGCGTGAATTTAGCGAACCTGCAGTTGGCACGTGCGGCCCGGCGTTCCCGCGAAATGGCGGTCCGTACGGCGGTCGGCGCGGAGCGGAGCCGCCTGGTGCGGCAGTTGCTTACGGAAAGCCTGATCGTCTCGCTCGCGGGCGGCCTCGCAGGATTGGCGCTTGGCTGGGCGGGCTCGCAGTTGCTCTGGTCGTTCCGTCCCGCCGGACTCTCCCAGAACAGCTTGCCGGTCACCCTGGACTGGCGCGTCTTTCTCTTCACTGCGGGAGTGACCGTCCTCACGGGCGTCCTGTTCGGACTGGCGCCCGCCATTCGCAGCTCCATGTCGAATCTCTCCGAGGTGCTCAAGACCGGTGGACGCGGCGCGGCCGATGCCTCGGCCAGCAACAGGCTTCGCAGCGTCCTGGTGATCGGCGAAGTCTCCCTCGCGCTCATCTCTCTGACCGGCGCGGGACTCCTGATCCGCAGCATGGATGCGGTGCAGAAGATCAATCCCGGCTTCGAAACCCACAACCTCTTCGTCTTCAATTTCGATATCGGCCCGCAACATCTCAGTCCCGAGAAGGGGCTGGAATTTCTGCGGGCGACACTCGACCGGGCGAAATCCGTGCCCGGGGTTCACTCGGCGGCTTTGGCTAACAGCCGTCCGCTCACGGGCGGTATTCTCGCCACCGTCCTGGCGGAAGGCCAGGAGAGCGATCCGAATCAGCGCGGCACTCTCACGGAAACGGTTTCGGTGACGCCGGGGTACTTCGACACCATGCGAATCCCCTTGATTGCCGGCCGCGGGCTGAACGAGTTTGACCGCCAGGGATCCAAGCACGTGGCGGTGATCACGGAAGCCATGGCGCGCCATTTCTGGCCTGGCCAGAGCGCCATCGGCAAGCGATTCCACTACGCCGTCGACAACGACTATCGGGAAGTGGTGGGTGTGTGCGCGAATTCGGTAACGGTGCAGATCGGCGAGCAACCGCAGCCGGTCATTTACATGCCGATCGATCAGTCTTACAGCTCGGCGGTGACTCTGCACGTGCGCACAGACGCAAACCCCGACGGAGTGATGCCCGCCGTCCTCAAGCAAGTGCAAGCCATGAACTCCAACATGGCCCTGATCAATCCCAACACGGTGCAGGACCTGATCTCGTTGGGGCTCTGGGCTCCGCGGGTGGCCGCGGCATTGTTCGGCATCTTCGGCCTGCTCGGCATGGTGCTGGCCTCCATCGGAATTTACGGTGTGATGGCGTACATGGTCACGCAGCGAACCAACGAGATCGGCTTGCGCATGGCACTGGGCGCGCGTCCCGGCGATGTGCTACGGCTGGTTGTCGGGCAGGGCATGCGATTGGTGGGCGTCGGAATCGCATTGGGGATCGTGTGCGGGCTGGCCGTCACGCGGCTGATGGGCAATCTGCTGTTCAACGTGGCTACTTACGACCCGCTGACTTTCGGCGCCGTGAGCCTGCTGGTCGCGACGGTGGCGTTCATTGCGGGCTTTTTGCCCGCCCAGCGCGCCGCGCGGATCGATCCGCTGGTGGCCCTGCGTCAGGAGTGATCCGGGCAACTCTCACCGCGAAGGCGCGGGAAAGACGATCGACGCGTGACCAGAGAGACGTGGCGCGAACAATCCTGCTTGCCGCGTCGACACTTTCATCGACGCTTTTCGACCGTCCACCGTGTCAGCTGCACGAAGTGGTTGTCAACGCGGCGGCGCACTTTCCATCTGGTTCTGCACCCCGATCATCTGGCTCACGGCGTATCGGCCATCCAGTATCCTGGACGTGCACGAACTCGATAGTCGCCCGATCGCAACACACGCACTTCGAGCTGGTGGTAGCCGGACTCCGCATCTTCCGGCGCGAAGCTGAGGATGTACTGCGAGTGAAGCTCGGCGCCGAGTTTGCCGATGGCTTCCTCCAGTGCCTTCTGACGCGTGAACGGAAAGGCGGTGCCTCCCGTAACGGCCGCAAGCGCCTGGGTATCGTTCTCGCGATGCAAACGCAGCAACTCGGCGAGCCCGGAACTGATACTGGCACGCTGTTCAGTGGGCAGGATCGGCGGATTGTACTTGGTGGGGACCTCGCCGTTCGGAGTCTTCATCACTTCGGAAGGTGTCTGCGCGTGAGGCGGTGGCGGTGGCTCGCCGACGCGTACCTTGGAAGCGAAAGCCGCCTTCGCCAGCGAGTACGTGGCGGCGTACAAAGTGATGTCGGCGGACTCCGCGGCTACTGAAACGGCTTCGAGCGCGGCCTTGCTGCCGCGGTCGCGCGACTCGGAAATCAGCAGGATGACGCGGCGGGTATTCTGCCTGGCGCGCAGTCGCTGAATGGCCTCGTTCACCGCATCCAGCATCACTGCCTTCTTGTATTCCCCGGCCTCAATTCCGCGAAAGGCACGCTGCAGCGCGTTCGGGTCGTTGGTACACTCCTGCAGCCAGTCGACACTTTGCGCGAATGTGACCAGGGCCGCGCACCCGCGTTCACCCGTGATGAGCGGCTGGATCATCGCGCCGATCTTCCGCACTTTTTCGAGGACTGGCGCGGAGATTCCCGAAGACTGCACCGCGATCACAAGTGCAATCGGCGCCACACCTGTATCCAGCGTGTCGACAGAGACTTTCCGCTCCCGGGAATTGTCGAATATGGCGAAGTCCTCAGGTCCCAGGCCATATACGGGCCGTCCTCGTGCATCGGTTACGGTCGCGGGCACCAATACCAGGCGTGAGCGGACGCCAAAACGGGAGTCCTGCGCTACGAGTGGAAGCGTGAGCGAGAGCGCGAGGATCAGTTTCGGTACGGAGGTGCGCACCACGTTGGTGAAGTTACCGGTGCATGCAACGGGCCAAATCGTGCGTCGACTATTGGTGAGCGCTGTCCGAAGACCGCTTGCTCACGCGCGCGGCTCGCAGTTGCAGCCAGGCCTGGACCACTCCCTCAGACTCACGGTCCCGGCCTGTAACTTACCCAAATACGCTCGCCGTGATGGGTGCGCTTGCGAGCCGCGCGCGTCAGCAAGCGATGTCCCATCGCTACGTTGGGCCGTCGGATTTTTCACAACTTGCTCACGCGCGCGGCTCGCACTGCTACGAAAGGCCAAGCTGCGCGAAGAGGTTCTGGAACTGGGGATTCCCGCGCAATGACTCCCAACGAGGATCTACTCGAAGACAGATCAGTTCAAAGCAGCGGTCCTGAAAGGCCTTTGCGAGCCACTGGAAACCGTCGTTGGTCTGTCCCAGCGCAAAGTAAATCGCTGCCAGTTCGAAAGGTGAGACGTATCGCTTCTCGGCAAGCTCGTGGAGTTCGCGAAGAATGCGCAGCGCGTCGCTCTGTTTACCGGACAGCGCGAACGTCCGGCCCAACGCCGCCTTCATCAGTGGACTGCCCGGCGAAAGTTGAATCGCTCGCTGAAAAGCTGCGGCCGACTCGTCAAAATCTCCGCGCTGCTCCTGCACTAGTCCCAGGATCCAATACGCCGGTGAAAAATGTGGGTTCAGCTCGATCGTGTGGTCGCACTGTTCTAATGCGGCATCGTAATCCTGCTTGTAGTAATAGATCCGGGCAAGGTCGCGGCCGATGATAGACGAGATCGGGTCCAGAGCCTGGGCCAGCATCAACTCTTCGCAAGCCTGATCCAACCTCGCTAGCGGCGTCAGACAAGACATCGCATACCAGTGGTGGGCCGTCGGATAGCGTGGGTCTAGTGCGATGGCGCGCTGATATTCGTGCTCCGCTCCTAGCCAATCCCAATCCTGCGTGGATTTGACGTGCGCCAGGGAGGTATGAGCTTCAGCAGAGTTCTCGTCCTGGAGAACTGCCCATGCCGCATTGGATGCGGCTTTGGTCCAAACCTGGGCGGGCGCGAGGACACCGTAGTGCCCTAAGAGTCCATAGGCATCTGACAGACCCGAGTAAGCCTGGGAGTACTGCGCGTTCTCGACAATCGCCTTCTCGAATAATTCCACCGCCCGGCGAAGGCCTTCCTCGGTCCGCTGGTTTACATGGTACCGGCCTTGCACGTAGAGGTTGTACGCCGCCAGGTTTTCCGTGGCGCGGCGGACATGTCCGGATTGCGCACCACCGATCAGTTCGCGTTTCAACTGCTCCACGATCAGGCCGGCGACCTCTTCCTGGACCGCGAAGATGTTATCCAGGGTTCGATCGACCGCGCTGGACCAAAGGTAGCAGCCGCTGGCCGCATCGATCAGATTCATCGTGATGCGTGCGTCATTGCCCGCTTTCCGGACGCTTCCGGTTACGATCAGGGCGGCATTCGACCAGTCCGCGGCTGTTTTGATGGTGGTTTGCGCACCCGCCGGAGCGCCCTCGGTCCACGCCACCAGTCGAATCTCCCCGGCTCCCGCGATGGCATGGATGATCTCCTGGGTGAGTCCTTCGCAGAAGTACTCCTGATCGCCGGATACGCTGTGATCGAGGAATGGAATCACGACTGCGGTATTCCGGCTGACCAGGGTGGGTCCCACAATGCGCCGCGTGGGTGCGCTCTTGATCTGACGGAATACCGGAGCGTAGCCCCCTTTGGGAAGTTCGATCAGCATTTCGCTGTCGGGCGCTTCTTCGCGATAGTAGCGGGTCAGCTGGGCCCTCAGGCGCCGCGCCTGCACGCGCACGATGGGATCATTTCTGGGGTCGAACGACTCGGGTTTTCCGAAGACCTCTACACCAACGACGAACTCCTTGAGGCGTTCGCCGCGGCCTGCCACGGTCTCTTCCACGATGAAAGAGAGGAAGCGCTTAAGACGGTCGGCCTGGCGGAATGCCTTGCTGCCGAGCACCCGATTGAGCTGGTCCATGACCTTCGCCTCGGCGTCTTTGGCGAGCTCGATCGTGGAGCCCTGTTGAAGCATAGAGCTATCATATGGCATGCTGAGACCGGCCGGGATGTGAGGCAACCTCAAGTGTTTGAAAATCCTCGAGGATAGCCGTGGCGCAAACACTCGTGTTTGCCGCGTCGCGACATCTCGACACTTTCGGCGTGTCCACCGTTATTGAGCCGCGGGCGTCGCGCTGGCCGGGAATGGCCGCGGCGTCACGTCGGCGTCGGTGAGTCCTAAAGCCCAACGGAGTGCTTCGAAGTACATGTGGTAGACATCGGGATTGTCCCAAGTCTTGGCGTCGTGTGCGAACGATCCGTAGAAGACGCGCCCTTTGCCATACATTTTGGCCCAAGCCAACGGAAAATCGCCGTTCTTGTTGAGCAGGTTCTGATTTGGAGGCAGTTTTGAAGTATCCAGCCGCAGCAGGACCCGGCTCTTCTCGCGCGAAAAGTGATTCACCTGGTAGAACTCGTCGGTGAGCTTGAACAGGGCCGGCAGGTGACGGGTCGCAGGGAAGCTGGGGTCCTCGTTGATGACCGTGCCCTCTACCGAGCCATACGGGTGATTCTCAAACTGGCCGCCGAGCATTTCGGCGAACTCGGGCCACGCCATGAGGGCGGTCAGGCCGACGTGAGCGGCCACGAAACCCTTGCCGTCGTCGTGGACGAATTTCAGCAAATCGGCCTTCTGCTTGTCGTCGATGGGCACATCCCGGTGGCCCATGAAGAAAATGGCGTCGACGTTGCTCAGACTGGGCCCGCCGCTAGCAGGCTGGCCGGAGGTCATTTGCGGTTGGTAGGCGATGATGTTGGAATCGGTGCGGATGTAGGTATCCCAGAAGCCGGATTCGTACCCGAGGCGCTCGATCACGGAGAGGGCATGCGACACCGAATCGTGCTGGGCGATTCCATTGCGCGTATCGGCCCAGGCGAGCACGACCTTGCGCCCGGCGGGACGGCCCCCCCTTCCACCGCGGCCGCCCTGGCGCGGGCCGCCCTGCACCGCCGGCGGCGGCCCTTGCTGGGCCACCATAAGGCCCAGCACACAGAAAGCACCGAATACGAGGATCGTGAATCGCGTTCGCATCATCCCACAGCCTCCGGTCCCCGACAGATCGGAACTCCGCCCCACACCCTAAACCGTGAATTAAGCCTAACACCAAGGCCCAGCCTTCCCAAGCACTTAACCGTTTCGGCACGGTAACGCCGTTGCAAGCGTAACTGTGCCGTTACGGTTACTTTCTTGTACCCGCCGATGGCGCGATGCTAGGATCGCAGCAACGATCAGAGGCGGCGTCCGTCACAATTGCGAGATGAGATCGATCCGTCTCTGTTGCAGGTTGTTCAGTTGGAATCCTATGCGAGTCATCACAGTCGCGGCCGCAGCCGCTGGGCTGGCCGGCCTGTTGTATGGTCAAAGCGACTGGCCTACGTTCGGACACGATCTGAGCGGGACCCGTTTTTCGACGCTCAAACAGATCGATGCCAAGAATGTGACCAAGCTGGTTCGCGCCTGGACGTATCACATGAGCGCGACCGCTCAGGCCCCTGCGGCGCCGGGAAGCAGTGAGGCGGGCGACGCAGTGGAAGGTGGCGGCCGCGGGCGTGGAGGGAGGGGCGGCGGGCGCGGGGGCAACTCCGAAGTGTCGCCGCTGGTGATCAACGGGGTCATGTACCTGACCACAGGCGGCGGTCGAGTGGTCGCTCTGGAGCCGGAGACGGCCAAGGAAATCTGGACCTTCGACGTGAAGGATGGCGCCCCGGCGACCCGCGGTTTGGAATTTTGGGCCGGCGACAAGGACTCTCCGCCAACCATCCTCTTCGGCACTTCTACGGGAAAGCTTTTTGCGTTGAACGCCAAGACCGGGAAGCCGATTCCCGGGTTTGGCAACGAGGGGATCGTCGACATGAAGCCCGGCGCCCTAAACGGTCTGGCCAATTCCTCGTTCGGACTTTCTTCACCGCCGATTGTCTATAAGAACCTGGTCATCACGGGCGCTCATGTGCAAGAGGGACCGAGTATCGGCGCGGCGGGGGATACGCGCGCGTGGGACGTGCATACCGGCAAGCTCGTGTGGACGTTCCACTCGATTCCGCGCCCGGGAGAAACGGGCAGCGACACCTGGAAGGGCGATGACTGGAAGAATCGCTCCGGCACGAATGTGTGGGGTCTGTTCACGATCGATACGGAGAACGGCATCTTGTACATGCCGTTCGGCGAACCCACGACCGATTATTGGGGCGGCGACCGGCCGGGTAAGAACTTATTCGGCACCTCGCTGGTGGCCGTGGATGCGCTGACGGGAAAGCTGAGGTGGTATTTCCAGGTGGTTCACCATGACACTTGGGATTACGATCTTTGTGCGCCGCCGGTCCTCTTTGACGTCACCCGGAACGGCAAGAAAATTCCCGCAGTGGGAGAGTTGACCAAGAGCGGATACGTCTATATTCTGAACCGCCTTACTGGCGAACCGATCTACGGAGTGGAAGAACGCAAGGTCCCGGTGGAGGATGCGCTGCCGGGCGATCAGGCGTGGCCCACGCAGCCGATCCCACTGAAACCGCCGGCATTGGCGCGCACCAGCTTCAAGCGCGAAGAGCTGGCCACAGTTACACCCGAACTTAACAAGTTCTGCACGGAGCTGTTCGACAGCATTCCGGGCGGCCTGCATGCGATCGGATCGTTCACGCACTATTCCACCACCCCCAGCGTGATCTTTCCGAGCTCGATCGGTGGAGGGAACTGGAATCCGCCGTCCTTCGATCCGAAGCTCGGGTACCTCTTCGTGAATACTATGGACTTCGGCAGCCTCAACCAGATGGTGAAGAGCGCCGACGGCACGCGCTACAGCCGCGCCGGCTACAACGGCAACAACCGGTTCTGGGAGCCCGAGAGCAACATGCCGTGCAACCAGCCGCCCTGGGGCCGCCTGTTCGCGATCAACGTGAACACTGGTGAGATCGCGTGGCAGACGACCCTCGGCATTACGGACAGTCTGCCCGCCGAGAAGCAAAATACCGGCCGACCCAACATCGGAGGGTCGCTGGCGACCGCGGGCGGACTGGTCTTTATCGGCGCGACCGACGACAGCCGGTTTCGCGCCTTCGATTCCAAGACGGGCAAGGAACTTTGGGTCACCAAGATCGATGCGGGTGCACACTCGGCGCCGATGACGTTCCAGGGGAAAGACGGGAAGCAGTATATTGTCGTGACCGCGACTGGAGGCGGGTTTCTGGGCGATCGCAGCCGGGCCGACAGCGTGATTGCGTTTGCGCTTCCTTAGGAACCATGGGATCGCGTCTCTATTTCGCTGGTCTGCTGGTGGGCGCCACCCTGGCTGCCGGCGGCCAGGATACACTTGATTTGCCTGACGGGAAGGGCAAGGAGCAGGTGAAGAAGATTTGCGCCGGCTGCCATGAGATGTCTACGGTCACCGGCAGCAGGCGCACGAAAATCGGCTGGCAGCAGAATGTGGAAGAGATGATCTCCCGCGGAGCGGAGGGGTCCGACGCGGATATGGAGGCGGTGGTTGATTACCTCACGAAGTTCTTCGGCAAGCTGAACGTGAATACCGCGTCGGCAAAGGAGCTGCAATCGTTCCTGGGTTTGTCGGATGAAGAGGCGCAGGCGATCGTGACCTACCGGGAGCAGAACGGCAAGCTCAAGGACTTCGAACAACTGACGAAAGTGCCGGGGACGAATGTCGAAAAGCTGCGGGCGAAGAGATCTCTAATCGCGTTCAGCCTGTGAAGTGTACTCTGGGAAAGATCGAGAGACGGTAATTATGGGAAATGGTCGAAGTACCGTGATTCTGCAAGAGCCGGCCACCGGCGAGGCAATCAAAACCCGAATTGCGGCGTATCTGCTCACGGATTATCTGGAGCAACTCGGGGTGGAAGTGATCTTCGGACTCTGCGGTCACACCGTGATCGCGTTTCTGGATGCGCTGGGGAAGAGCCGGATCCGCTTCATCTCAACGCGGCACGAGCAGGTGGCTGCACATGCGGCGGATGGTTACGCGCGTGCGTCGGGAAAGCCGGGCGTGCTGCTGACCCATCTGGGGCCGGGTCTGACGAATGCAGCAACCGGGGTCGCCAACGCGGCGCTCGATTCCATCCCGATGGTGGTGATCGCGGGTGACGTGCCCTCGCACTATTTCGGACGCCACCCCCACCAGGAAATCAATCTCCACATGGATGGCGACCAATTCCAGATCTACCGCCCATTCTGTAAACGCATCTATCGTGTCGATCGGCCGGCCGATCTTCCGCGGATTGTCGAGCGCGCCTTCCACCTTTCCCAAACCGGGCGTCCGGGTCCCGTGCTGGTTGACGTTCCCATGGACATTTTCTCGGCGGACCTGCCGATCGACGCTTTCCAGAAGATGCCGGCTCCCGTCGCTCGGCCCGCGATCGATCCCGAAGCGGTCAAACGGATTATCGACGCCTTGTCTGAAGCGAAACATCCGGTGATCTACGCGGGGGGCGGAGTGCTCTCGTCCGGAGCGACCGCGGAGCTTGCCGCACTGGCGGAAGCGCTAGAAATCCCCGTGGCGCACACGCTTATGGGCAAGGGATGCATGCACGAGGATCATCCTCTTCTGCTCGGCATGACAGGATTTTGGGGAACACCCATCGCAAATGAAATGTGCCGCACCGCCGACCTGATTCTGGCTGTGGGAACGCGCCTCGCCGAAGCATCTTCCAGTTCGTGGGACCCGCGCTTCACGTTCGCGATTCCGCCAGGCCGGCTGATGCACATCGATATCGACCCGGCGGAAATTGGCCGCAACTTTCCTACAGAATTCGGGGTGGTGGCAGACGCAAAGAAGGCGCTGGGATGCCTGGCCGCGGCCGCCAAAAGCACGCATCGGGCGGTGCGGGATGGAGTCCGCGCGCGGATCTCGTCCGGGCGGCGGGAGTTTGCGAGCAACTGGGCCCATCAACGCAGATCGGACCAATTCCCCATGCGTCCCGAGCGCATTCTGGCAGAACTCCGTTCCGCAGTTCCGGAAGACGGCTTCATCGTCACCGATGTCGGTTGGAACAAGAACGGCGTTGGACAACAGTTTCCGATCACTGTTCCGGGCACTTTCATCACACCGAGCGGATTGGCCACCATGGGCTTCGGTCCGTCCGCGGTACTGGGAGTGAAGATGGCGCAGCCGAAGCGTGCCGCCGTCGCCCTGATTGGCGATGGGGCATTCGGCAGCAATCCGTCGGTGGTCGCCACCGCCATGGAGGCCAATTTGCCGGTCGTCTGGGTGGTGATGGACAACTCCGCTTTCGGCACCATCGCCGGCCTGGAAAAGATGCACTACGGTTGGAGTTTCGGTTGCCTTTTCGAGCGCAATGGCCAGCCATATACCGTGGACTATGCAGCGATTGCCCGCGGATTCGGCGCCCGTGGAATCTCCATACGATCGGCCGCTGAACTTGGTCCGGCTCTGAAGGAAGCGCTTGCCTCCGATATTCCCACGGTGATTCAGGTTCCCATGGAAAATGCTCCCACGCCCACGCCGGGGCACTGGAATATTAACGATATTTACCGGATGGGATCGTAGAAAGGATTCCGGGAAGAGACCCATGGCAAGAGCGCTGACCGAAGAGGAGAAGCAATACGCGCAGGAGCTCCTGCAACGCGCCAGGTGCGCCATGCGCGCCATCGAGAGCTACGACCAGGCAACGGTAGACCGGCTATGCCGGGCAGTCGCGTGGGCTACCGCTAACGAGCAGACTGCGACGCGGCTGGCGTACATGGGGGTCGATGAGAGCGGACTCGGCGATCGGGAAGGCCGGCCCAATAAGCGGTTCAAGATCCTGGGAATCCTGCGCGATGCGTTGCGGCAGAAAAGCATAGGCATCATTGAAGAAATCCCCGAGAAGGGAATCGTGAAATATGCCAAGCCCGCCGGCGTGATTGCGTCGATCGTGCCAGTGACGAATGCCGCATTGACCGAACCGGGCAACGGGATCTACGCTTTGAAGTGCAAGGACGCGATCATCTTTTCGCCCCACCCGGCGAGCAAGAATACCACGCTCGAAACCGTCCGCATCATGCGCGCCTGTATGAAGAAGCATGGGGCGCCGGAAGATATCTTTCAGTGTCTCGAAAAGCCCAGCATTCCCTTGGCACAGGAGTTGATGTCGATTTGCGACCTCACGATTGCCACCGGGGGCAGCGCTATGGTGAAGGCGGCATACAGTTCCGGCAAGCCTGCCTATGGAGTTGGCGCCGGGAACGCCACGATGGTGATCGACGAGACCGCCGACATCGAGGAAGCCGCACGGAACACGCGCTTGAGCAAGACATCCGACAACGGGTCGGGCTGCTCCGCTGACGGGAATCTGCTGGTGGACGATTCCATCTACGACCGTTTCATCGAGCAACTCCAGCGGGAGCACGGCTACCTGGTCACGGAAGTGGAAAAACAGCGCCTGCAGGCGGCGATGTGGGATGAAGAAGGACACCGCACCAGCAGCACGATCGCGCGGCCTGCGCAAAAGATCGCGGAGATCGCCGGTTTCCGCATTCCAGATGGAAAGAAGTTCCTGATCGTGGAAGAGTCGCATATCGGAAAGGAGTACCTCTTTTCCAGCGAGAAGCTCTCGCCGGTGCTCGCGATTTTCCGGTACCACGGATTCGAAAATGCGCTGGAGATGGTGAAGCAGATCTACGAAGTGGGCGGCAAAGGGCACTCCTGCGGGATCTATTCCTTCGACGACGACCATATCCACCGGCTGGCGCTCACAGCGCCGGTGAGCCGGATGATGGTGCGGCAGCCGCAGTCGAAGGCCAACGCGGGTGCCTTCAACAACGGGATGCCGATGACTTCCAGCATGGGATGCGGGATCTGGGGGGGAAACATCACCAACGAAAACATCGCCCTGAAGCACTACATGCAGCTGACCTGGGTAAGCCGGCCGATTGCAGAGGACAGGCCGTCCGAAGCCGAATTATTCGGAGAGTTTTACAACTCCGAAGTCTTTTGAACATGTCCGATCGATCCGCGGAAATTGACGTTCTCGTGAGTGAAGTGGGGCCTCGCGATGGACTCCAAAGTGTCGCGAGGGTGATGCCGACCGGCGTCAAGCATCGCTGGATCGCGGCGTTGGCGGGTGCCGGTATTCGGGAGATCGAAGTGGGATCTTTCGTTTCTCCCAAGCTGCTGCCGCAGATGGCGGATGCCGAGGAAGTGGTGCGGGAGGCGGTCAAGATCGAGGGGCTGACGGTGCTCGCCCTGGCGCCGAACCTGAAGGGTGCGGAACGCGGAATCTCGGCCGGGGTTCACAAATTGAACTTCCCGGTGTCGGCCTCGCGCGCACACAGCATGTCGAATATCCGCATGACACCCGAAGAGGCGATCGAGCAGGTGCGGATGGCGTGCGAAGTGTGCAACCGCATCCCGCCAGATTCACGCCCATCCGTGGAGGTCGGCATCTCGACCGCATTTGGGTGCTCGATGGAGGGGAACGTTTCCGAAGACTGGGTAATGCGGATGGCTGCGGAGCTGGTCAAAGCGGGCGCGCAGTCGGTAGGGCTTTCCGACACGGCTGGTTCCGCAAATCCCGTCCAGGTCAAGCGTATGTTTGTGCGCCTGCAACGCGAGATCGGTGACTATGCCGGCGCAGCGCACTTCCACAATACGCGAGGGCAGGGCCTGGCGAACGTGGTGGCTGCGCTGGATGCTGGCGTGACCACATTCGACGCCTCTCAGGGCGGACTCGGCGGTTGTCCGTACGCTCCCGGCGCTACTGGCAATATCGTGACGGAAGATCTGGTCTTTCTGCTCGAATCCATGGGATTGAGAACGGGCATTGACCTCGACCGGCTGATTGCCGCACGCGATGTGATTCTCGAGGGCTTGCCAGGAGAGGCACTCTACGGCAACGTGCCCTGTGCGGGAGTTCCCAAAGGGTTCGTGTACGCGTCATCCGGGAGTCGTGGATGAACCCACGTGCGGCAGTCCGCCCGGAAGAGACGCAGAGCCAACCGCCGGCGTCTCCGGCGGTCACGTGGCGATCATGGCTGGTGTGGGGAATCGCAGCACTGTTCTATCTCACTGGCTTCTACCAGCGGGTTTCTCCCGCAGTGATGACTTCGGAGCTGATGCGGGATTTCGGATTGGGCGCCAAGAATCTGGGCAGCTTGTCGGCATTCTATTTCTACTTCTACGTGGCCATGCAGGTGCCGGCCGGAGTGCTCATCGATTCCTGGGGCGCGAGGAAGTTGCTCTTCTGGGGAGCGCTCTCTGCCGCGGCGGGCACGTTCCTGTTCGGGACCACGTCCAACTTCGCGCTGGCGTGTGCCGGACGGGCGATCATCGGAGGCGCGACTGCGGCGGGATGGCTGGTGCTCCTGAAACTGGCGACGCATTGGTTTCCCGCTCCCCGATTTGCAATGCTCTCCGGCCTCGGTTTGTTCTTCGGGAATGTGGGCGCGCTGTTTGCCCAGGTGCCTCTCAGACTTCTGATCGAGCATTTCGGCTGGCGGAGCGTAGTGGTCGGATCGGCGGTGATTCTTCTGTCGGTGTGCGGCGCGGTGTGGCTGTTCGTCAGAAATGACCCATTCGAGGCTGGGCTGGAGAGTCATGCGCCGGCCGCCTTACGGATGCAGGACCGGCGCCGGATGGGGGCACTGCTGGCGGGTTTCCAGAAGGTCTTCGGATACCGCAATACCTGGTTCATCTTCTTTGCGCAGGGCGGAATTGTCGGGCCGATCCTGGCTTTTACCGGGCTGTGGGGAACGCCTTTTCTCAGGACAAAATACGGCCTGGCACCGGCCCAGGCCGCTGCGGTCTGCTCGGTGATGATTGTCTGCTGGGCTGTCGCCAGCCCGATCGCCGGTGCGCTATCCGATCGCATCGGCCGGCGGAAACCAATCTACCTCATGGGCGCCGCGGTCTCGGCCGCGGGCTGGATCGCCATGTTCTATGCGTCACTGGCGTTGCCCGCATTCGTCGCGGTCGCGGCATTGACGAGCCTTGCGAGCGGCGCCGTGGTGCTAGGGTTTGCATACGCGAAGGAATCGGTGCCGGTGCACTTTCTGGGAACCATTTCGGGCGCCATCAATATCGGCAATATGATCGGCCCCATGTTGCTACAACCTGGCATAGGGCAAATGCTGGAGAGGAATTGGGCCGGCCAGATGGTGAACGGCGTCCGCATTTACGATCTTCCGGCGTACCACGCCGCGTTCTTCCTGATCGTCGGCTGGGCACTGGCATCGTGCCTCCTGATCTCATTGACGACTGAGACCTTCTGCCGCGGCCGCAGTTAAGACTTGCAACCAGGCTTTGGACGGCAAGACTGGGAACGATCGGGACATCGCTTGCTGACGCGCGCGGCTCGCGTCGGAGCACCACCGTGTGGTTTTCAGAGAGCGCTGTAAACACACGGTCGGAAGACTACTCAACGCGAGCCACTCCCTGCGCATTCACGTAGCGGTTACCGTAACAGCACTGTTAATTCATTGAATCGCTGTCGAATTCTGGCTAGGATCACGCTAGCACTTTGGTCCAGGGATGAAGCTACAGGGGCATTCCACTGGGCTTTCCACCGATTACGACCGGACAACAGGGCAATGAGGAGGTTCCACGTGAGAGCTTTTCGTCGTTTTGCGTTGATTCCTGCGCTTCTCAGCGCTTGCGCTTGGGCACAGGTCTCAACTTCACAGATCTCCGGCTTGGTTCAGGACCAAACCGGCGCGGCCGTGCCAGGCGCGGAGGTGGTGGTCACTCAGATCAACACCGCACTCACACGCTCGACTTTGACGGGAAACGATGGCGGCTACGTACTGCCGAACCTGCCTGTTGGCCCGTACCGCCTGAATGTCTCTAAGGATGGCTTCAAGTCCGCAGTCCGGTCGGGAATCGTGCTCGAGGTGGATACCAACCCGGTACTCAACGTCACGATGGAAGTGGGATCCGTCAACGAATCGGTGATGGTCGAGGCAAGTGCGTCGATGGTGGAGACGCACGAAGGTGGCATCGGACAGGTCATCGATAATCAGCGCGTGATCGATCTGCCTCTGAATGGCAGGCAGGCGACCGATCTGATCTATCTCTCGGGTGGGGCGACCAGCGCTCCTGCCGGCGACCTGAACTCCAACAAGAACTACCCCACGCAGACCATCTCTGTCGGCGGCGGACTGCCGAACGCCATCAGTTACCTGATGGACGGCGCCTCCAACAACGATCCGTTTAACAATCTCAACCTTCCCTTCCCCTTCCCGGATGCACTCCAGGAATTTAAAGTCGAAACCAGCGCGATCCCGGCGCAGTATGGGCAGCACGCCGCGGCGGCGGTCAACGTGGTCACGAAAAGCGGCACCAACGCTTTTCACGGGGATGCCTTTGAGTTTCTGCGTAACGGCGTGTTCAACGCGCGCGACTTCTTTGCCACTTCGCGCGACAGCCTAAAGCGCAGCCAATTCGGCGGGACCATCGGCGGGCCAGTACGGAAAGACAGGCTGTTCTTCTTCCTGGGCTACCAGGGGACGATCGTCAAGTCCGATCCGCCGACCACCACCGCCAACATTCCCACGCAAGCCATGTTGAACGGAGACTTTAGCGCGTTCGCTTCGGCGGCCTGTCAGGGCAGCAACAAAACGTTGGCAGCGCCGTTCGTCAATAATCAGATCTCTCCTACGCTGTTCAGCGTTCCAGCATTGAATCTCATCAAGCACCTGCCGGTCTCCCAGGCCAACCCGTGCGGTCTGATTCAATACGGAATCGTCAGCGATAACACCGAGCACCAGGTACTGGGCAGAGTTGATTACCGGGTCAGCCTCAAGCACGAGCTGTACGGACGCTACTTCTTCGCGAATTATCAGAACCCGGTGACGTACGACCAAGCCAATGTCCTTAGCGCCAACAAGACGGGCGTGGACGATCAGTCGCAGTCGTTCGTGCTGGGTGACAACTACACGCTCACTCCGAGCGTGATTGCCTCACTGCATGCCACCGTCAACCGCACGCACGCATATCGAGTGGTGCCGGAGTATTTCACCCCTTCTGACCTGGGAGTGAACATGCACGATCTTCTCCCCGGCTTCATGGGGATCAGCGTTGCCAGCGGCTTCTCGCTGGGCACTGGCGCGACCAATCCTGGCTACTTCAACTCCACTGCGTACCAGTTGTCGGAAGATATCAACCTGGTACACGGGCAGCACCAGATCGCGTTTGGTGTCAACTACATCAGGGCGATCATGAACACCCTGAACAACCGGCCCACGAACGGCCAGTTCACGTTCAGCAGCACCGCCGGATGCGCAGGCTGCACGGGGATCGCACTGGCGGATTTCATGGTCGGCACGGTGAGCGGCGGTTTTGTACAAGGCGGACAGGTGTACGACAACGATCGCGCCAACTTCATCGGCATCTACGCGGAGGATTCGTGGAAAATCAGCCGGCGCCTGACGCTCAGCTATGGCGTTCGTTGGGAGCCGTTCCTGCCCGAGAGCAACCGCAACGGATACGTGGAGCATTTCGACCCCGCACTGTTTGCGCAGGGATTTCGAAGCCCAGCCTATGTGAACAGCCCCGCGGGGCTGATCTATCCGGGAGACGCGGGTTTTCCGGGTGATTCGAACATTTCCAGCAAGAAGGCGCAGTTCGCGCCACGCGCCGGCATCGTCTGGGATCCTGCAGGTGACGGAAAGATGACTGTGCGTGCATCGTACGGAATCTTCTATGACACGCCGCAGTTGTTCTTCTATACACGTTTCGCGAACAACCCGCCGTGGGGCGCGCAGATCAGCCTGCCGCTGGTGAATTTCCAGAACCCCTGGTCCACCTATCCGGGCGGCGACCCTTTCCCGGGCCTGTACACGGTCAACAAGTCCATGCCGTTCCCGCTCGCGGGTGTTTACGTGAACATGCCGCTGCACACCAACCCGCCGTATGCGCAACAGTGGAACCTCAGCATCCAACGCCAGGTGGGCAACAATCTCCTGCTGGCGGCCAATTACTTCGGAAACACGACCACGCATATGTGGACTGGAGTGGAGGCCGATCCGGCGCTCCCGGTTGCAGGCGCGACTCTGGGTACGGAGAACCAGCATCGCCTCCTGTATTTGCAGAATCCGGCACAGGGCCAATACTACTCGACCATCGGTCAGGTCGACGATGGAGGGAAGGCGGATTATCAGGGACTGCTGCTCACCGTGCAGCGGCGTATGAGCAACAACTTCAGTGTCCTGAGCAATTTCACCTGGTCGCACTGCGTGAGCGACCCCGAGACCACGGAGCTGACCGGCCCCAGCTATGTAAACCCGGTCAGCCGCGCGATGGATCGGGCGAATTGCAGTTCGGACCGCCGGCGGATCGTCAATATTGCCTTCATCGCCAACGCGCCGCACCTCAGCAATCACTTCGCGAATACGGTATTAGGCGCGTGGCAGTTCTCGACCATCGTCCGGTACCAGTCGGGCAATTTCAGTACGGTCACCGCAGGCACCGATCTGAACCTCAGTGGCATCGGCGGTCAGCGTCCGAACCAGATTGGGGTGGACCCGCTCTTCTCTGAGGCCACTGCCGGCACCCAGAAGTTCAGCGTGCAGTATCTGGATCCCACGCCCGGGACGGGAGCCGGTACCACCAAAGGCGCCTTCAGCACCGCCGGTCTGGGACTTGGGAGTTTCGGAACCCTCGGCGCGTTGAACATTGTGAACCCGTCGATGATCCAGGTGGATATGAAGCTCTCCCGCCTCTTCACGATCCGTGAGCATAGGACACTGGAATTTCGATGGGAGGTCTTTAACGTGCCCAACCGCGTGAACCTTGCGGCTCCGAACACCACCTTGAGCTCCGGCACGTTCGGCCAGATTACGAGCGACATCAATGGGTCGAGTTCGCAGTCGGGCGATCCGAGAATCATGCAACTGGCGCTCAAGTTCGTCTTCTGAGCTTCGTTACCTAAGGGAGACGGGTATAAAGGGGATGAGGTCTTCGCGGCAGACGTGACGCAAAAGGCTCCTCTTGCCGTCTCACTCCGGTCGAGATTTCGCGCGTCCACCAAGTCTGACTGAGGAAGCCACTTCGTGGCGCCGGCTTGGGGAACGCGCGAAAGGCATCGACATGAGTGTCGACGCGTCAAAGAGGAGTCTTTGCGCCACGTCTTTTGCCGTCTTCCATTGCCCATCGGACGCCTTCCAGCATCATTTGCTGAACGTCTTGACGGTCCCAGGTCTGGTCGTCGTGCCCCAATTGCGAGACGAAGACGCGCCCTCGGGCGTAAGTCGTGGTCCAGACAGCGGGGGAGCCGTTGGAGGATGCCAGAAGATGGGTTCCGGGCTTCAGGGTTAGCGGCACAATCCAGTCGCGGAGGTGAAAGGGTTCGGGGAAGAAGCGGCTGACTCCGGGGCTGGTGACCTCATCGGGTTTCTCGATGGCGTCGAGCTTGCTCCCGCGGATGCCCAAGAGGTTGCGGAACTCCGGCCACGAATCGAACGCGCCTACGGTGGTGTGAATCGCGATTAGCCCTTTTCCGGATCGAACGAACGCGATCAGGTCTGATTTTTGTTGACGAGTCAGCGGCGGGTCGCCCTCCACAAACAACAGGACTGCGTCAAAGTCGTCGAGATTCTGGTAGTACGTCAACGTGCCCGTAGCAGCGGCGATCGCACCCTTGGTCACGAGCTGCGTGTCGGTGCGGATCATCGTGGCGAACAGATTGGCTCGCAATCCGAGGGCTTCGATCACGGAGAGTGCATGCGAAATGGAATCGTGCTGCCGAACGCTGGTGGAGGCATCGCCAATCGCCAGCAGCGAATGAGGCGGATCTCCCGAACGCCGTCGCGTGGAGCTATCCGCGGGCTGCGCGAAAGCGCGGACGCCGCAGGCCGGGAAGATGGCGGCTAGTACGACAAGGGCCGCGGCGTGACGTCGGCGTCGGTAATGCCCATCGACCACTTCAGGGCCTCCAGATACATGGTTTGGATATCCGCCCGGTCCCACAGTTCGGGGCGGTGGCCGAAGCTGGAGTAAAAGACTCTACCCTTGCCGTACGAATGAGCCCAGGCGACTGCGAAATCCTTGTCAGATCGATGGACGCGGGCGGTGCCGAGGTCCAACTTCACGGGGTCGAGCCTGGCGAGCACGCGCACCCGTTCGCGCGAAAAATCCTTCACCTGGTAAATCTCGTCGTTGATGGTGAAACTGGCGGGGAACGCCTTCATTGCTGGAAACGCAGGATCCTCCACTACAATTGGTGCATCGAAGAGTTCCCAGGGATGGTCGTCAAAGCGCCCGCCGATCAGGTCGCCATAGGCGGGCCAGCTATAGAAGGCGTTGTTGCCCGTATGAGCCGCCACGAAGCCCTTGCCGTCATCGCGGACAAAGCCGAGCAAGTCGGCCTTGTGATCGTCCGTCATCGGGAGTTCGCCAATTGAGTAGAAGAAGATGGCATCGAAGTCGGCAAGATTGCGATGTGCGGACTTCTGCTTCGTCACAAGCTGCGTATCTGTGCGGATCCAAGTGTCGTAGATGCCTGTCTGGCGGCCGAGACGCTCGATGGTGGCCAGCGCATGCGAGATGGCAACGTGCTGGTACGTCCGGGTGCTGGTATCGCCCAAGGCTAGAACACGCCTCTTGCGCTCCTCGGAGCGAGCGGGCTTGTGCAGATTGGCTGCCAGCACGGGAGCAAGGCCAAGAAAGGTCCGCCGCTTCATTCCTTTCGAGTATAGATCCCGCCCAGTGGGTTCCGGCCGGCGGATGTGCGGTTTACCGTGACGATACGGTTACCTCGTTGTACCGCGGTGCTATCGCCACTATGATCGGTGGGGCCGAATGAACCGTAGGACGTTCCTGATATGCGGTAGTGGCGCGCTGTGGGCTCAGGATCCTCCCAGCCGCCAGATTGTGGTGGGATTGATCGGTGCCGGTGCGCGCGGCATGCAGCTTCTGAAAATCCTGCTCAGTGAGTCCTCGGTGCGGATCGGCGCGGTTTGCGAGACCTATGAGCCTCGCATGTTCGGGGCGGTGGGGTTAGCCCGTTCGCAGGGGCATCGCACCCGTTACTATCGCATCTACCGGGACCTCCTGTCAGACAGAAGCCTCGACGCTGTGGTGATCGCTACGCCCGACTTCTGGCATTGCCGTATGACGATCGAAGCTCTCGAACAGCAGAAGGCCGTCTACGTGGAACAGCCCCTCTGCCGCACCTGGCAAGAAGGGGTAGCGATGATGGCGACACAACGGCGGTCGCAGCGGGTCGTTCAGGTGGGATCGCAGCGGCGGAGCAGTGCGTTCTATGCGGAGCTTGCGGCGCGGCGGAATCGGCAGCCCGCGCCGGTTCAGCGAATCGAGGCGCGCGCGGCGTCATCCTACCTGCTGCCGGGGATCCTGAAGAGAGGTCCGACAAAATTGCCGGAGCCGCTCAACTTCGAGGATTGGCAGGCCGCGGCAGAAACCCGGGTGGAATACAGTCCGGACCGCTTTCTGAACTGGCGATTTTACTCGTCCTATGGCGGCGGCTCGATCGCCGATCTGGGGGCGCCACTCCTGGATGGCGTCCATATGGTCGCCGGTGTCAGTTTCCCGGTTACCGTGATGGCTCATGGCGAGAATTCGAAGTACGCGGGGTTCGACACGGCGGAGCGGGCCAAAGTGGAAGTCGAATACCCAGGCGGGATCGTCGCCTCGATGTCGATCGATGGAGCATCGCCTAGGCCGGGCGACGCCGCATCCATCCGGGGCCATCGAGAGCGCATCGAGGTAAATGCGACGGCAGCGGGAGACGCCACTCGAATGCATTTGGCCGAATTCCTGACGTGCGTGCGCAGTGGTGCGGCACCGAGCGCCCCTCCTGACGTGGTCTTTCCGGCAACTCTGATCTGCCAGATGGCAAACCTCTCGATCGCGACGGGCCACAAGGTGCGTTGGATATCTGCCGAGTCGCGAGTCGAGGATCACTGATTCAGCACAAACGCAAACAACTGATCGCCGCCGGTAGCCAGGACGTATTGCTTGCCATCCAGCAGATACGTCTCGGGAGCGTTGCCCGATGCCCCAATGCGCGCGTGCCAGATCGGCTTGCCGGTCTTGGCTTCATACGCCACCAGGTTCTGGCCATCGCCGCTGAAGAGCAGCCCGCTAGCTGTGGAAAGCAATCCCGCGCTGCCGGAGATCTCGTGTCGCCACACCACTTCGCCGGTGCGGTAGTCGATGGCATCGATGTACGAGCCGTAGGAGACGCCACCGCCTCCCATGGTGCCGCCGAGGCCCATAGAGCCGCGCGGATCGGGATCGATCAAATAGGTGATGCGGAGCGAATTGTTCTCGGGCACGTAAAACAGGCCGGTGTCGGGAGAGAATGAGGGCGGCGGATAGTTCGTCACGTCGCCGTTGACCAGCGACCCGGGGATGGTCGCGTCCTTCGCCGGATTGCGCTTCGGGCGGCCTTTCTCGTCCAGGCCGGAAGCCCAGTTGTTGTACATTCCGAATTTCCCGGTCACCAGATGCTCGCCGGTCACGCGGTCGAGCACGAAGTAGTAGCCGTTGCGCTCAGCCGTCATCACGATCTTGCGCGTGCGGCCATTGAAGGGCATGTCGGCAATCACGGGTGTCTGTGTGGAATCCCAGTCGTGGGTGTCGTGCGGGGATGTCTGGTAATACCAAGCCATTTTGCCGGTGTCGACGTTCACCGCGACCAGTGAGCAGGTGTACAGGTTATCGCCTTCGCCTCGGCCCGTAGTGTAGGCAGGCGTGGGATTGCCCGTGCCAAACATGTAGAGGTGCGTCTCGGGGTCGTAGGCGCCCGGAATCCACGCCTGTCCGCCGCCGTGCCGAGCGGCATCCAGGCTCGCCCACGTTTTGACGGCGGGATCGTCGGCAGTCATCGGGACGGTGTAGAGGATCCACTGGCGCTCGCCGGTCTCGGGATCGAACGATTGCAGAAAGCCGGGCGCGTCCATGTCGTTGCCGGTGCCGGCGAGCACATGATTTCCCACCACGATGGGTGCTACGGAGGAGAAGTACTGCTGGTCGAAGCTCGAGATCTCCTTCTTCCACTTCTCCTTGCCGGTCTTGGCGTCGAGGCAGATCAGGTAGTCGTCGTGCACTTCCAGGTACAGGTTGTTGCGCCACATCCCCATGCCGCGATTGCCGGTGTGGGTGCCTCCGCGAGTCTTCCAATAGTAATGCCAGAGGACGGTGCCATCGCGCGCATCAACGGCCCACGCGTTATCGGGAGCGGACATGTAGATGACGCCATCGACCATCAGGATGCCGCCGCCAAGCCGTCCCCCGCCGCAAGTATTGAGGTCGCCATTGCCCAGCCCGCCCACGATGATCGGAGCCGGAGCCTCGCCTCCACCACGCCCGCCGAAGCCACCGCCTCCGCCGGTATTGCCGGCGCCGGTCGGACCGCAGCCGGAGCTGAGCCGCGTCACCCAGGAGAGGCTCAGGTTCTTCACCGTCGATGGGTCGATGGCCTTCAGGGAACTGAAGCGCTTTCCGGTGTAATCGCCCGAATAGGTCGCCCATTGGCTGGTGAGCGGCTTCAGAATCTCGGCGGGGTCCAGTCCGCCTTGTGCGAAGCCCAAAACCGGGGCGAGAAAAGAAGAGAGTACGAGAGTAAGCCGTTTCATTGAGGGAGCACCTTGGGCGATCTATTTCACTTTTGCCAGATAAGCTGTCACGTCGTGCATGTCGTTGTCGGTAAGCGAGGGCACCAGTTTCTTGTGTGCTTCGTTTGGATCATGCACGTCGACTTTGGGATTGTCGCCATCGCGTGCGATCGATCGGCGGGTGCCGTCGGAAAGCAGCAGGGTGACGAGGAAATCGTCCTTGTGAATGAGCTGACCTTCCAGCTTCTGCCCACCCGCGAGCGTCACGGTCGCCGTGGTTGGCTTGCCTCCACCTCCGCCCCGGGCGCCACGCCCGCCTCCGCCCCCGCCTGATACCCAGGTGTTCTGCAGGGTTCGCGGGTCGGAGTACCGGGACGCAATGCCTTTCAGGTCACCCGTAACGGAGTGACAACTACTGCACTTGGACTGGAAGTAGCTTTCGCCAGCGGATGCGTTGCCGACCAGAACGTTCAGGCTGGATGGATCGACGGCATCCGGCGGGCGGGCCTGCGAACCAACCTTGGCGAGCACGGCGTGTACGTACTCCGCGACCGCAATGATATCGGCATCCACCAGATTGAATCCCGGCATGCCTTTGTCCTGCCGGGCTCCGCGGATGATGGGCGCGAACTCCTCACCGTGCTGATCGCTCAACGCCACGAGTGAACGGAGCAGGCTCGGCCCGCCTTGATCGCCGCCGCGCAGATCGGCTCCGTGACAGGCCGCGCAGTTGACGCCGTAGACGGCCTTCCCACGCGCGATCACTTCCGGCGATGCCAGCTCGCGCGTCTGCTGCGGGAAGTTCGGCCCGCGCCGTCCCCCACCCGCACCGGCGCCTCCGCCACGCCCCCCGCGACCGGCCGGCGGGGCTTGTTCGGGTGGTTGCGCCCTCACCCCTCCCAGCGCAACCGCCCACACGAAACCTATGGCTAGAACCCTCTTCATCCCTCTTCCCCTTCCAATCCCCAGAACGGCAGCGTGCGTGTAATCCTATGCCAGTGCGTCTTTGCAGTACTGGACGCACTTCTTTACTTCGGACACTACATCGGAACCCTCGGGCGTTTGGTATTCATACTCGATGCTCGCCGGGAACTTGTAGTTGTTCTTCTTCATGGTCTGCAAGACTTCCCGGAGCGGCGTTTCGCCCTGTCCCCAGGGCATGTTTGGTCCGCCGCCGCCAGGCCCTGGATCGTCGCCGGCGGCGTTCGGCCCTTTTCGGTCTTTCAGGTGAAGGCTGGCAATCCGGTCGTGATATTTCACTACTACCGGCACCGGCGATTGGCCGTTCACGCCGTAGTAATGGCCGACATCGAGATTCAGAGCGGTGTACGGCGATGCCGCGAGGGCCTTCTGGAATCCCGATTCTCCACCCTGCCCGTGCGTGTGGAAGGCGATTCGCAATTTGCGCTTCGCGGCGTACTCTCCCACGCGCTGCAACAACGCATCGTCGGTGGGCAGTTCCATGGTGACGTGGTTGGCGCCGAGCGTTTCGGCCACGTTCCAGATGTAGTCATACTCCTGGTCCGACATGCTCATGGTAGGCGGCAGCTTGAAGGCGTAGATACTGACGCCGGCATCGTTGTACATTTTGCGGAACGCTTTGTACTTGTCCATCGATACCGAGAGGCGCCAGTCTTTCATCTCCGCGGCGGCCTTTTGCATGGCGGCCTGCTGTTCGGGTGTCATCTGGCGCCCGCCGCGTCCGCGACCCTGCCCGCCGCCTGGACCTCCTGGGCCGCCGGGCGCACCTGGGGCAGCGGGGCCACCCGGACCTCGGCCGGGGCCGCCGCGCCCGCCCTGTGCCGGAGCGCCGGCGTAGCTCTCGGCTACGTTGCTCATCAGCTCGATACTGCTGATGCCGCAATCGAGGATGTACTTGAGGACCTCGTCGGCACTGCTGGGCAGTTCGCGGAAGCTGTAGGTGATGGTGCCGATTTGCACCCCTCCGAATACGGAATTTGGTTTCGCGGCATTCAAGGTGGAAACAGCGCCGGCTGCCAGCGCGATTCTTCCGATGTCACGTCTCGTGTAGAGCATACGTCTCCCCTCGCTCAACTCTCGCCTTCGGTAAATAATCGAGCTTACGGACATTTGCCTAAGCCTGGGTAGGAGTGTGACGGTCAGTTGCAACTTGACCTTTGGTTAATCCCTGTATTTTCAGCCGAATGCAGGGAACGTCCCGGACGGTCCGGGACGAGGGTCCCGCTCACCGAAGGCGTGGTCTGTAACGGCTGCGTGATATAATTCGCCCTAGTCCAAAGGGGTTTCCTCGTGGCAAGTCCAAGATTGACGGAGCCAGGACTCCAGCGGCTCGAACACCTTGCGGCCGGAGTCACAGCGCTCAGCGGTGAGGATCGTGATGCCATTCGCGAGCAGATGGAGCGTGTGCTCGCAAGCCCCGTGTTTCGCAATAGCCGCCGGAACTCCAGCCTCCTGAGGCATGTGGTCGAGCGATCGCTCGAAGGCCGGCCGGACGAGCTCAAAGAGCGCAACATCGGCGTCGATGTCTTTGGCCGGGCGCCCGATTACGATACCAACAGCGATCATGTAGTGCGCAGCGTCGCGGGGGAAGTTCGCCGCCGGCTGGCTCAGTTTTACATGGAGCCCGGGCACGAAACGGAGCTGCGGATCGACCTCCAGGCGGGATCCTATGTGCCACAGTTCCGCTTCCCCAACGAGAAGGCCGCAGGAGCACCCAAGCGTGCTCCTGCAGAACCGCCGATCGTGGGTACACCCGAAATCTCGGTGGCCGGTTGGGTGGAACGAACCCCTCGGCGGCGGCTTTGGGTCCTCGCGACAGGTGCACTTCTGGCGGTCTCATTGGCCGCAGTTCTGGTAGTCCGATATGCGGGACCACGAAGCGCCCTGGAGAAGTTCTGGAGTCCTTTCCTTTCGTCGTCCAGTCCGGCACTGGTTTGTTTCGGCGGCGGAGGGCAGGGCAATCCGACCGCCGAGTCCAATCTGGCGCTGTCTGTTTCTGAATTCGAACGCCAGCCATTTCGCAGGATGCACACCGCGGATGCCGCGGCGCTGGCAGGTGTCGCCGGCCTGTTACAGGCGAGTGGGAAACCTTATCGCATCGTCAACCGGGCCAGTGCTACCTCGTATCGGGATCTGCAGTCGGGACCGTTCGTCCTGATTGGCGGCATGAACAACGAGTGGACGCTGCGCCTTACGAGCGGCCTTCGTTTCTCCTTCGAGCGGCTCGCGAACGGAGCTCGCGTCTCCGACAAACAGAACCCTGCCAACAACGCCTGGTCTGTGGACTTTACGACGCCACTCGCGCAGTTCAATCGGGACTATGCGATTGTGTCGCGGGTCCTGGATACGCAGACGGAGCAGACGGTGGTGATCGTGGCAGGGATCGGAAGCTGGGGCACCCAGGCCGCGGCGGAATTCGTCACGCGTCCCGAGCACCTTCGCAAGCTGGAGTCGCTCGCACCCAGCCGCTGGGAGGACAAGAACTTGCAAGTCGTCCTCGCAACCGACGTCATCCGGGGCAGTTCGGGCCCCCCGATTGTGCTCGCGGCGTCCTTCTGGTAGACGCACGTTCACTCACGTAGCAACTCGTCCCATAAGCGAACACCACCACGGCAAACGCCAGCGGAAAGCAGATTGATTAATCGACTTCTGGGGCTGGCATGAGACTTGCCCTCCTCGTGGAATCGTTATGACCTGGTTGAATGAGCTGTTCGCGGATCTTCGCTATGGATTGAAGCGTCTGCTCCGGGAAACCGGATTCACGTTGGCCGTGCTCCTCACCCTGGCGCTCGGCATCGGAGCGAACACGGCAATCTTCACCGTGGCTCGTGCATCGCTGCTGAAACCGCTGCCCTATCCCAATGCGAGTCGGATCATGATGATCTGGGAAGCGGTTCAGGCACGCGGCTGGGATCAATTTCCGGCCTCTGTTCCAGATCTCCTGGACTGGCGCCGGGACGCCACTTCCTTCGCGGTGATTGCCGGATTCACTGAAAGTGGTTTCAACCTGCGCACGGGCGAAGGAGCCGAGCGCATCGATGCCGTGCAAGTAACGGACGGCTTCTTCGATGTGATCGGGATCCAGCCGCGCATCGGACGGCCAATCCTGCCGGAAGATACAAAGGACGATGGCGCGCCCGTAGCGATTCTGACGGATGCACTGTGGAAACGGTCGCTGGGAGCCGATCCGAATGTGATCGGACGCAAAATCGCACTGGACGGCAGGCCGTTCACGGTGATCGGTGTGATGCCCGCCGACTTCCTGCGTCTCGGCGGAAAGGAGCAGATCTACACTCCTTTGGCCTTCTCCGCGGAACAACGTGCCAATCGCGGGAGCCATTTCATGATGGCTGTCGGACGGTTGAAGCCGGGTATCGGCTTACAGGCGGCGCAGGTGCAGATGAGCGCAATCGCGCAGCGCATCGCTTCCGATTATTCGAGCACGAATCGAGGCTTCAGCGTTTCGCTGGTTCCCTTCGCGGAACAATCTGTGCAGGAGATCAAGCCCCTGGTGCTGATCCTCTGGGGCACAGTCGGCGTCGTGTTGCTGATCGCGTGCGCGAACGTCGCCAGTTTGCTGCTGGCGCGCGGGCAGATACGGCGGCGCGAGTTCGCGATTCGGATGGCGATCGGCGCCAGCCGCGGACGCATCCTTCGTCAACTGCTCGTCGAGAGTACCCTGCTCTCTGTATGCGGCGGGGCGCTGGGACTCTTGCCCGCCATGTGGGGTGCGGACCTGTTATCCAGAGCCGGCATCGAGGATTTCCCCTCGCTCTCGGAAGTGAAGCCCGACCTGACGGTGCTCCTCTTCGCGCTAGCCGTTTCGCTCGTGACCGGTGTACTCTTCGGGATCGTTCCGGCATTGAATCTGGCCCGAGTCCAGGTCGGAGAGACGCTGAAGAACCTGAGCGCCGCGAAAGCGGGCGGTGCGCATCGAGTCGGGGCTCGAAGCCTGTTCATCGTCGGAGAGGTGGCCTTGTCGCTCGTCTTGCTGGTGGGTGCGGGTCTCCTGCTGCGTAGCCTCATACACCTGCGCTTCGCGGATCCCGGCTTCCAACCGGATTCCGTTTTGACGATGAGACTGACAATGGGAAGCGACAAGTACGACAGTGCGGCGCGCATGAACTCCTTTATCGATCGCTACCTCCAGGAAGCGCGGTCCCTTCCCGGAGTGCAACTCGCCGCTGTTGGAAACACCGTGCCGCTCATGTCGAATTTGAACATCAACGGTGTCCAGATTGAGAACATGCCTCGCGATCCGAACAATGGTCCAGCGGCCGCGCGATGGAAAGCCTCTCCGGATTACTTTCGCGCGCTCGGCATTCCCATCAAGAGGGGACGTGCATTCTCAGATGCGGATCGCGCTGGCTCACTGCCTGTGGTCATCGTCAACGAGACATTCGCGCACCGGTACCTGAACGGCGATGATCCGATCGGAAAGCGCATCCGCCTGGGAGGCCGAGGTCAAGGCACACGCCCGTGGATGACCGTGGTAGGCGTTGCGGGCGATGTGCGCGCCTCTCGAATGACCGCGAAGTTCGGCGCGGCATTCTACATGCCGATTGCCCAGGAGCCCGAATCGTCGCTGGCCCTGGTGGTGCGTACAGGCGTTCCCCCTGAGCAACTGGCGGAGCCAATGCGCAAAATGGTGCTCGGCTTAGACCCCGACGAACCGGTATACAGTGTCGAAACGATGACCCAGGTGGTGAGTACTTCGATTGCCTCGGAACGAGTGGCCACGATCCTGGTGACTGGCTTCGCATCGCTCGCCGTCATGCTCGCGCTGATGGGGATTTACAGTGTGGTCTCCTATTCGGTGGTCAGCCGCACGAGGGATATCGGCATTCGCATGGCGCTCGGCGCGCCGGCGTCCGAAGTGCTGCTGGTGCTGCTGAGACAGACACTCACGATGGTGGGTGCCGGAATGGCGATCGGGATGGCCGCGGCCTACGCGATCTCGCGGGAACTGATTAGTCTTCTACATGGCGTCAGTCCGACCGACCCGTCGACCTTTGCCGGCATGCTGTCGTTGATGGCGATTACGGCGGCGTTGGCGAGTTTCGTTCCCGCGCGGCGGGCGTTACGGCTGGATCCGATCAAAGCAATCCGTCAGGATTAGTGCGCTCAATCCTGCCGAAGAGCACGCATGGGCTCGACGCGGGTAGCCCTTAAAGCTGGGAAGAAGCAGTCCCCCCTCCCTTTCGCCGCGTCAATACATCACGGGCAAGGCGCGCCAGCGCCGCGGTCTAGCTATCCAGCAGACGATTGGACACACTGGAGCCATCGAGGATCAATTTCTGGTCAGTCTATCACCGATCGAGTCTGAAATAACACCTGCTTTAGCTTTCGGCGCAGCGCTGCGATTAACGCGATTCCAACTGCCAGCAGAGAGAGGGTCGCAGGCTCGGGAGCAACGGCTGCTGTCCCTGTCGCCGACACGCTGACATCGTCGAGGCCGATCCAGTCCGCCATATCGGTGATGTTGAAAGCCAGAGTGGTGGATAACGAACTCGCGGATAAATTGCTGAACGTCATGTGTTCCCAATTGACATCCGACATATTGACGAGATCCGTCAGAGTGCTACCGTCCCACCTGACCTGGAACTCGTTCGGCGTAGAAGCACCAATGCCGGATCCGAACAGTTTCACCCAGAAATCCACGGTGTACGTTAAGGTGGGGTCCGTCGCGACGGCCTGTGTGACGCCACCTGGGACGGTATTCCCAAAGTAGGCAGCAAAAGTGCCGGTATGAGGCGAACAGGTTATGGGTATCCCGTTTGGACAGGGCCCTGATGTCACGCCAGTATGGTCCGTGCTCAATACGGTCCAACCCGTGAAATCGCCGGTTTCGAAGTCGCCATTGATGATGCCGGCCGGGCAGACGATAGCGGCTGCAGCCAGCATCAGTAGCGCCGAGAGGATGTTCTTGTGCATGGTCGCATATGAGCATATCGGAACGCGCGGAGCGAAGTCTACTGGGTTGCAGAGCCGTTTCCCTTCACTTCCTGTAATTGGAAACTATGTCAAGCGCATCCTTTGTGGTCGCGCACTCACTTGCAGGATCCCGCCGTGTCCTTCACCAGCACCTCAGATAGAGCAATTGCTCGCCAGCCACGGATTTCGTCCGAGAAGGTAACGAGACCTTGCCGAGGTCATGGGACGGGCGTTTGGATGGACGATGAGGGAAGCCGGGCAGCTTTCATGCGGCGGACTATGGGGCTGCGGGTCGAATAATTAACGATAAGAACTCAAAGCGCCGTCTATTCACGGCTTACCGGGTTACTGAACTGGTGTCGGCCGCACCTCGACTGATCGCCCGCAGTGGTTGCAAACGAACACATCCACCTCATCGAACATAGATCCGTTGAAGTTCCACAGCCAGGTCCGCCATGAAGACATTGTGCTCCGATCAGAGGATCGTTGTCGCGGTGGAAGCCTCTCGCGGGTTTCGAAATCGCGGCAAAATCATGATGACGGCCCGTCGAGGCTCTCGCTCAGCCGCACCTTCAAGGCTTGTTTCCGCTGGGCCCTTTCCACTTCCGTCAGCCAGGCCGACAGCTTCCGCGGGGATTTCGTGAGACGTGGCGGGTTGCGGCGACGCCGCGATGAGTGCCGGCAGCTCATCCATCATCCCGCAGCTAGAGCGTTGGGGACTGGCACGCTTGGGGTGAGCCGACCAGGTAAGATCGAAAACGCCGCTTCAGCCCCACCAAACACGCCAGTGCCACTCCGACCGCCCATCCAAAGGCGGGCTCCGGCACTGGTGTCACCGAGGCGAAAGTCGGTCCAATCAGAATCTCGTCGGTGGTGTACCCGCCGTAATTGTTGATCACTACCCCCGTCACCGTGCCCACATCCAGATCGTTCTTCGTAGCGGTTGGCGTCGCGGGCTGTGGTTGCCCGGGCGTTGGATTCACGAAGAGCGATAGTAGGTCGTTACCCGCCTGAAACTGCGCCTCCAAAACCAGGAGGTCGGTCTCGCCTTGAACCACCGGAACATTAGAGAGACTCAAGTCGTTAACTGGGCCTTCTAAACCGTAATCCGCCTGATTGCCGGAACGGCCAATGAAGACGTTTCCAAAATCGATGCCGCCGTAAAAACCGTAACCGGCATCTGGCTGAAGCAGGAACGACAGATAGACCGTCGTTCCGTCGGCACCCAGAGGCGTGGCTAGATTTCGCAACCAAAACGCAACTGACGCGCCTTGATTCGGCGGCTGAAAGCCGGCAGTAGTCACTGCGCCGGCGGAAACCACCAGATTGCCAAAAGAAAGACTCTGCGCGGTTGTGGTAGCGTCGAGACCGCCAGGCGTGAACCAAGAGCTGGCCCAGCCACTCCCGCCGTTTTGTCCGCCGAGGCTCGATCCCGCCGTATACTGAAAGCCTTCGTACGCGAACAGTGAATCTGCCCGCGCTGCAACTGTGCTTGAAACCGCCAGCACGAGAACCGTTGCCAATTTCACTTCAGCACCTCCAGCAAATCGTACTATATTTCGGGACTAGCCTCGCGTGGTGAGCGACTGAAGCAACTCAAACCGCTTTGATGATCAACAAGTTTAGACTCACGACACTGCAATCCGTTTTACCGTCAGGTCCCCCAAAGCCACTTCGTTGCGCTACGGGCCAGCGACGTTGCGTCCGTTTAGTCAGCACGAGGAACAACGCCAGCCCACCAATCCTGGCCAAGCGGCGCGCCCCAATGCAGTGAGCAGTGGGCCTTATGACGGCAATCCATGTTTGGCTCGTCCGTCATGCCACCGCTCGGAGGACGAGATCCTCGGGAGTAGACGCTGGCGCCGTCCTCGGGCCACTGTGGCTGGTTCCGCGTGAAGTGAAGAGGGCGTCTATTCCGGCAATCCCATCCTCTTGCGCAGCGCCTTTGTGCGCGGGTCGCCCCGCAAGAACGCGAATTCCGGACTGTTCAACGTATAACCGATCCGCACAGGGCCAACACGGGCAAGCCGCTCCAGCCGTTCCAGGGTGCGGTCCTTGTCTCCAAATCCGGCGAAAGCCAGAGCGAACTGGAACGCGCCGCGGCGGTCCGGGTAAAGCGCCGGTGCTTCGGTCATGAGCTTCTCGGCTTCCGCCCGTCGTCCAGCCTTGGCATAGGCATTGGCCAGATAACCCCAGTTGTTGGTGGGCGAGTTGGACAAAGCCCGGATGGCATCGGCCGTCCTCCCCTGGCACAGCCACGTCCGGCCAAGGCACTCGTTGCGGTACAAGGTATCGGCTGGAATCAACTCGCATTGGTGCGCGGCTTCGTCGAACCGGCCGGCCGAAAGAAGCACCGAGGCGAGCTCCTCGTGGGCATCGGGTGACAGCGGGTCGTTGCTTTCGGCGGTGCGCATTTCCCGCACGCACTCCGCAATCCGGTTGAGTGGCCAGAGAACAAACCGGGCGAATAGTCCATGTGCGGAAGAGAGGTTGGGTCCGATCTCGATCGCGCGCCGAAAGCTCTGTTCCGCCTGCCGCCACTCCCCATTGCGTGCGTAGGCCACGCCCAGCGCGCAATGCGCCTCCGCCAGCAGGGGGTCCAACTGAATCGCCCTTTCGGCCGCGTCCCGCATCTTCCGGAGGGAATCCGCTTGCTCCGGAGCGGCCACACCAACGCCCGATCGCCAGGCGTGAGCCGCCGCCAGACCCGCATATGCTGGTGCGAAGGAGGGATCTTTGGCGATCACCTTTTCGAAACGCCCGATCACCTCCGGGTCGCCCGGGAAGACTCGCATCTCGGATGCGCGCGCCTGCAGATAGAGATCGTAGGCTTCCGCGTTAGCTTCATAGCGTCTTCGGCCTTGTCCCAGCTTCAACCTCAGGCTGTTGACGATGCCTCGCGAAATCTCGTCCTGGACGGAAACCATATCCGTCAATTCCAGCTCAAACCGGCCGGACCAGATCGGAACGTCGTCGCGCGCCCGCACCAGCTCCGTGTTGATCCGCAATCGCTGCCCGGAGCGCAGGATGGAGCCTTCCAGGATGTAATCGGCATTCAAATGGCTGCCCGCCTCACGGGCGCTGGGCCGCTTCCCTTTCAAGGAGAACGATGAGGTCTGCGAGCGGACCGCCAACCCCTGAATGATCGAAAGATCGTTGATGATCTCGCTGGTCAGGCCATCGGCAAGATAGTCGTTAGCCGCATCCTGACTGGTGTCAACCAGCGGGAGGACGCCGATTCGGATCGGTGCGTTCCGGTTGAGAATCCACCACCCTCCGGCCACCGCGGCGGTGACGGCGAATACCGCCAAGCCGACGGCGAGCCAGGGCATTCGACGAGCTGACTGTGGCGCGGCGGGAATCGTCTCCAGCGGTCGAAATGAGGGAACGTAGCCGCCCTTTGGCAGTTCGATCACCAACGGGTCCCGGCTGCCTTCCGTCGCGTAGTACCGGCTGAGCCTGGCCCGAAGCCGAACGGCTTCGGTGCGCACGGTCGAATCGACCTTGGGGTCGTAATCCGGCTTGCGTCCGAAGACATCGACCCCGATGATCGATTCCTTCAACTCGCTCTCCCGGCCGTCTAATCGCCTCTCCACCAGGAACCGGAGGAGTTTGCTGACGCGCTCGCAACGCGCGAAACAGAAGCTCGAAAGCACCCGTTCCAGCGCTTCGCGGACAGCCTGTGGATTTTGCGCCGGTGACACCGGATTTGAGGATACCCTTTCTTTCCAACAGGAAGCAATGTTGTTACAACCCCTCTGCCACCCCGTAAAGCTTGCCTTGACGCCACAGAACCGGGCACCCTGGACCCTGACGGAACTACCTCAATGATGCGCACGCGGACACTATACCGCCCAGGGGTTGCGATTCTTCTGCTGGCAGCGGCTCTCGGAAGCCCGGCTGCGATGGCACAGCCGACGGGCACGTTCACGGCGATCGCCGGCATGAGCACGCCCCGCTCGAACCACACCGCTACTTTGCTCCTCGACGGTAGAGTCCTGATCGCGGGTGGGGATAACTATGGCTCCACTTCCTTTCAAACCCGACCGTCCACTGCGGAACTCTACGACCCGGCAAATGGGACATTCACTCCGACGGGGAACATGACGGTGGGACGATCATGGCACACCGCCACGCTGCTTTCCGACGGGCGAGTGTTGATCGTGGGCGGCGATTCGGACATTCCGGAGGATCCCAGCCAACCGGCCATGATCACCAGTGCGGAATTGTATGATCCTGCCGCTCAAAGCTTTACCGCCACAGGCAACATGGTCGCCGGCCGGGCAGGGTTCAATGCCACCTTGCTTGCCAATGGAAAAGTACTGATTACCGGCGGAGTGGCCCGCTACAGGGACTTTGACTGCATCATCGGTGGCGCGGAACTCTATGACCCCTCCACCGGGGCGTTTATGTCTGCTGGCCCCTATGCCGGGAGTCTGAGCAGCCTGGTGGGCCCCCTCGAAGGGTTCACCTCCACTTCCACCCTGCTGGCCGATGGAACAGTTCTGTTCGGTACCGAGCCTTCTTCTCAGGTCTACGATTCCGTCACCGGCACGTTCAGCCTGAGGGGCGCGATGGTGACTGGCATGGGGCTCCCCTATCTCGCGGGCCGCACCGCGACTCTGCTACCGAATGGAAAGGTGCTGGCCGCCGGCGGCGAGCAGGAGGATACCGGGAGATTCGACAGCGCGGAACTCTACGACCCCTCGACGGGCGCCTACACGGCGACTGGCGTCATGGCCAGGGCTCGGGACGGGCACACCGCCACCCCGTTGCCGGACGCCACGGTTTTGATGGCTGGAGGGGAGAGCCAGAGCTGCTCCGCCAACTTCTGCGCGTTCTCCGGCAGCGAGGCCAGCGCGGAGTTGTACGGTCCGGCCGCGGGCGCTTTTGGCTCGGCGGGCAATATGACCACACGCCGGGAATGGCACACAGCGACTCTGCTCAGTAGCGGTGACATCCTGCTTGCTGGAGGCATGGCCTACGGGGGTATCGGCGTTTTCTATGGTAGCTTGGCCACCGCCGAGATCTATCATCCGGCTTCGCCTTCTCCCGCGCCGGACGTCGGCGCGGTCTGGCACTCGGAGACGGGGCAACTCGCCTCCGCTCAAAACCCCGCCATCGCAGGCGAGATCCTGTCGATGGACACCAGCGGCCTCCCCGACGGGAGCGTGATTCCTCCCCGGGTGGCCGTCGGCGGCCGTTTGGCGGAAATTCTGTATTTCGGTGGTGCTCCGGGTTATCCGGAGTACCACCAGGTGAATTTTCGCATGCCGGCCGGCGTTGCGCCGGGACCTGCTGTTTCCATGCGCCTCTTCTACCTGGACCGCTCGAGCAATCCAGTCACGATTGGAGTGAAATGACCGAACTACAATACCTGATTCGAAAAGCAGACACGTGGACGTTGACTCTGGTAGTTCTCTGGCTGTTCGTGCCTGGCGGTCCGGCGCTCGCCCAGCCCTCCGCTGCAACTCTCAAGGTCGAACTGAGAAACGTCGTCGAGTATCAAGTGGACACCTCGGATCTTTCGAAGTGGGGAACCAATCCGAATAGTACGCCTGGCAAGATCCTTCAGGGCATGGGGGTGGGGTGCGCCGGAGTGCCGGCGGTTATCTATGGGGACATTGTCACGGTGAACGGGAATCCCGCCAAAGGCACATATGTCGCTGAAAAAGTATCGGTATGTATGAGTCCAACTCCCTCGCCAGGCCTGAATGCGATAGCCGACGTCAGCGCGAACTCAGTGGCCTATGAAACCTACTACATCCTCCAGACCGACGCCACGCCAGTGGGAAGCATCATGACGGAAGGACTGAATGCAGTGTCGCCGTCTCCCCCCGGGCCGCCTGCCGGATCGCTGAATTTCGCGATTGTTGGCGGCACGGGCGCATTTCTCGGAGCCCGGGGCCAGACAGGTAACGCTGCTCAAGGGTTAGGTATGGCTGCCATTCCCATTCGTGCGGCATCCATTACGGAGGACCCCGCCAACCGCCGGCAAAACGGCGGAGGACACGTGGTGTTCACTCTTTATGTCGTGCCACAGTCCGTGCCGGGCGTGGCAGTCACTCCCGGCGGACTGTGGCACGACATAAA